>OIAD01000417.1_pt1 | contig 23768 bp, 21 predicted proteins | sample 1580601 | NCBI WGS metagenome assembly OIAD01 (sample SAMEA3882554, study PRJEB24775) | human gut metagenome | biome: human-associated habitat; feature: intestine environment; material: feces | place: Netherlands | collected 2009/2010
TTCTTCCTATATGTACCTCTATCGTATGTGGGTCTGCCTCCGTCTCATATCCCCATACCTCATCCATTAGCTGCTGCTTCGTAAATGTCCTGCCCGGTGAAGCTGCCAGCTTATATAAAAGCAGGAATTCTTTTTTTGGCAGGACAAGCGTTTCATCACCGGTCACAACTGTCATTGCATCATAATCAAACTCGGTTGAGCCAATCACAATTTTGTGTTCGTTCAGTATCTGTGCACGACGAAGCAGTGCCCCTACCCTTAAAACCATTTCATTGACATTTACGGGTTTTACCATATAGTCGTCACTTCCCGAAAGAAAGCCCTGACGCATATCATCGAAGCTGCTTTTTGCAGTAATCATAAGCACCGGTATCTGATATCCCGCCGAACGAAGCTCCGACACAAGTTCATATCCATCCATAACCGGCATCATTATATCGGAAATGATTAAATCAATATACTCTCTGTCCAATACCTCCAGTGCCTGTGCTCCATCCGACGCACTTTTGACCTGATATCCGCTCTTTTCAAGCACCTTTTGGAATAACAGACTTAATTCCTTATCATCTTCTACAATTAATATCTTAAACACGCTTTATATTCTCCTTTAATCAAAACAAATCCCTTGCCCATCCAAGCAGATGCTGTACCAGAAACACCTTTCTTTTATGTTTTTCTGTTAATTCAATCGGCTTTACATGATACGGATCATAATATGTTCCATCGTCTAATACCTGTCTGGACACGCTCTCATACTCCATCATGCCATCCTCCAGCTGTTTATTAACCTCTTTACTGCGTATTACAAGCATCAGCTCTGTATCCAGATAAGTACTTCTCATGTCCATATTGAATGAACCTATTACTGACAGATCATCGTCAATCAAAATACTTTTTCCATGATACGAATAACCGCCTTCATATTCCCAGATATCAATTCCTGTTTCTAAAATTCTGTTTCTGTTTTTGGCATAATCAGCAGCTCCAAATGGATTTCCGTTATTTGCAACAGAATTTGTCATAATAGAAAAGTCCGGAACCTTCTGTGCAATTTCCTCCCATGTATTATACATCATATCATTGCAAATAATATATGGTGTATGAATTTTTACGCATTCCTTTGCATTTTTCATTAATTCTCCCAGCTGATACCATACCACCGGTTCCTTAGCTTGGGTGTGGATTGGGTTTGATAACAATATAATCTTTTCTGTTTCAAAGGTTTCATCCGCATAATCTGTATCACAAATTTTTTCCTTATTAACTTCAAAATATTGCTGATACCCTTCCTGCAGCTCTAAAACTGCTTTCTTTACAGATTGTCTGTCAGCTAATTTTTTACTGTTATGAAAATACCGACAGTCCTCCTGTTCCCATATTGTTTCAAAATAATTCCAAAGCTGATTGACCGAATTATCTTTCTGTGGCTCATCGCAGACAACTAACACATCCCGGTCAAAATTTTTATGCCCCGGAAAATCACCCAAAAAATAATTATATGTGTTTCTTCCGCCAAGAATATATATTTTACCATCTGCAATCAGATATTTATCATGCATTCTTCCCATTGTCTTCCATGGCTTAAGCGGATTTGCTTTATTGTACAGCTTAATCTCAACATTCTCATGCGAAGATAATCCATAAAAATATGGATTACCCTCCATATCAATCCAGCTCTCCATTCCATCTACCAATATGCAGACATGTACGCCTCTGTCTGCCGCATCATGCAGTGCTCCTAAAATCAATTTTCCGCTTTCGTCTGATTTAAATGCAAATGTAGAAAGGATTATTTCATCCTTTGCATTTTGGATTAATCTAACTCTTTCTAAAAGAGCCTGCGAATTTTTTTCAATGATTACTGCTCTTTCCGTATTCTCTCTCCCCGCCACACTCATAATATTTTGTGTTTCCTTTATAGTAGCATCAGACACCGCCGGCTGTTTTTTATATGTGATGCAGATTCCGATTAACTCATAAAAAGCCACACATAAAAAAACTGCCAGTATAGCAAAAATAATTTTACATATTTTATGCCTTTTCATTGTACATCACCTGATTCCTTGTATTTTATACTCATACAATACAATGTCAATCTCAATTTTACCTCAACAGAATTGATTTTATGCAAAAAAACAGGAAAAAGCAGCTGCCTGCAATTTCCTGTCCATAAAAACTCATATAAAATTATTTTACTGCGATTTACCTATTTTTCGTCGCTTCTACCGTCTTTCCGTTTACCTGATGTGCAAAGCTCCATGACTTCTTATAGATAATCCATATAATTTTTAAAGCACAATTACGGCAGCGTCAAGCCCGTCTACTTTTCCGTCAAATGCGCTATCTGTAAGCAGATTATATTTCTTGGCATACTCATTAAATTCCTTTACACTGCTGCCGCAATTGAAAAGCATTGCGATTGTCTCATCGCCGTTTTTTCTGATCATAACAATCGTATCATCATCGTCATTTGTGATTGTCTCAATCATTTCGCCCTCTACGATGCATGCATGTGCTTTTCTAATCTGCATGAGCTTCTTATACCAATTATACATCTCCTTGTCCTGGTATTCCTCATCCCAGTACATGCCTCGTCTGCAGTCCGGATCATTTGCTCCAGGCATTGCATACTCATCACCATAGTAGACCATAGGCATTCCCGGCATTAGCAGCTGAAAGGCTGCTGCTAGATGCTGCTTTTTCTTATTATCATGGCATAGATGTAAAAATCTTGCTGTATCATGGCTGTCAATCAGGTTCCACATCAGCGGATAGCACTTTTTGTTTAAGCGCCCCTTCAGATATCCCAGATTCTGTACAAACTGGCTGACATTAATCTTTTCGTCTGCAAGCAGGTCTATCATATTCAGGTAGAATGGATAATTCATGACAGTATCCCACTCATCTCCCTCGAGGAAGTCTCCTGCGTAGTGCCATATCTCACCAATTATCAGCATATCCTTCTTTACTGCCTTGATTACCTTTCTGAAATTCTTCCAGAAGAAATGACTGATTTCGTCTCCTACATCCAGTCTCCATCCGTCAATATCACATTCCTTAATCCAGTAGCAGGCAACATCCGTGATGTATTTTTCAACCTCAGGATTTTTCAGATTAAGCTTTGGCATTCCACCGTAATAGCCGAAACATTTGAAGTTTGGAATTTCTCCCCATTCACCCCTAGGCGGCAGCTCGTCGATAAAATACCAGTCGAGATATTTTGACTTTTCGCCCTTTTCAAGTATATCCTGAAATGCAAAAAATTCTCTTCCTGAGTGGTTGTATACCGCATCCAGCACTACCTTCATGCCACGCTCGTGAGATTTTTGTACGAGCTCCTTTAAGTCCTCTGTTGTGCCAAATGATGGGTCAACCTGATAATAATCAATAGTATCATACTTATGGCACGAATTTGATTTAAAGATTGGTGTCAGATACACCACATCGATTCCCAGATCTTTAATATAATCCAGATGCTCTATGATTCCCCTGAGATTGCCATGCAAATCATCCATAGGCGTAATCGGCGCCTTATACCACAGCTTTTTGTCCACCGGCTGTGTTGTGGCAAAACGCGACGGAAAAATCTGATACACTACCTTGTTGGCAGCCCACTGTGGCACCTCAAACATCTCTTCCTCTCTGAGATTCTGCGGGCAGTCAAACATTCTGTCCCTGTTTGTGATGCACTCCTTATCGAACTCATAATTGCCGTAATATACCTTTTCACCCTGCATGTCCGTAAATTCGAAAAAGTATCTCAGACATATCAGATGCATCTGAAGCTGTGCTTCATAATAATCGTGAAACTGTGAGGTGGCTACCTTCTTCATAGGAAGAGTCATTCGCGTATCCTTGCGCTCCATAGGTATATACTTGTCCTCATAGTGACCTCCTTCATATCATCCTTTTTTACCTGCACGCGTATCACAAACAAATCCTTATCTATCGCATAGCAGAATCTTTTATCCATGTCATGAAAAATTGCTGAATATTCCATAAAATGCCCCTTTACTTACGTATTTCATTATTTTGTATTTTAACGCACTCTTTTAAACAATTCTATCATTATATCCATGACATTTTTTCACTATTTCTACTTTATGCATAATTTTGGCTTAATAACATTTAATTTTTTTGACTTTATTCTCCAAAACACTGCGTTCATTATATCACTGCACACTCAGATAGCTTGTCACACAGTAAAGTGTCTGTCCATTATATTCCACGCGTGACCAGCCAAACTCCTCATTGATTCCGGTCCTGGTGACTGTTTCCCCATTTTTTATCGTTGCGATGACTGTAGCATCCGGATTTGTGACACTTGGAAGTGCACGCAGATTAACCTCTATCTTTGCAGTGACAGTATCATTACAATCCTTGAACTTTGTCTTCAGTCCGTCTCCGCTGCCACTTCCGTCCTGTCCGGGAACTACATAGTTCATATCTGTTGTGAGGTAACTTGAAATGGCATAGTATGTCTGTCCATTATATTCGATACGTGACCATCCACTGTCACTGATCCCTGTTCTTGCTGCCGTATCACCGTTATTGAGCGTTGCCTTAATTGTGCTGTCATTGCCCTGACTCGGAATATCCCTCAGATTGACGCTCTCCTTGGCAGTTACTGTCTCATTTACATCCGAAAACTTCATGTTTGCTTCCGGGTCAGCTGTTGCATTGTCAGCCGCATCACCATTTTTTGCAGACTCTGTCTCATCAAAACCAAAGTATGCCACATTCAAATCTACCGGCTTATCAATCCCTGACACCTTTCCCTTATTGGTATACTGCCACATGGCATGTGTGCCCTCATAAGATGACTGTGGTGTTTCCGGATAAGCCGTGTCCGGATATTGTGATACCCAGATTTTGTACCTGCTCTCAAGTGCTTTAGTATCCCACTGGCTGTTTGCCGACAACTCGTTCATTGCAGCGTAAAACATAGGTGTATATCCTTTATTATATATTTCCTGCAAAAATGCCTCAGCTACTTTGGTGCGTGCCTCTGATGACATGCCATACTGTCTGCTGGCTGAGTCTGTGAAGCCCTCGCAGTCAAATGCCACCGGATATGTAATCTGATATTTTGAGATGTAGTCTGCTACCCAGTCTGCCTCCTCAATGGCTTCTGTTTCATTTACTGCTGATGAAAAGAAATATACTCCGACCTTTATGCCATTTTTCTGCGCCTCCTGCATGTTGTATCTTGCATTTGTATCAACACACATCTCGCCTGTTTTCTGGGTTCTGTAGCCCACACGTATCATTGCAAAATCAATTCCGCCTGCGGCAACCTTGTCCCACTTTATAGTGCCCTGATATTTAGATACATCAATTCCGAAGGTCAGGTTACTGTTTTCCGCAACAGAGCTTGCAGACAGTATCTGTGTCTCATCCGCAGAAGCCCCATCATCAGATGTCACACTCATTGAGCCGGCATTGTCTCCTGTATGCTGCGGGTCGTCCTTGTCTGAACTATCCTCTGTGGCTGTTTCCGTCATCTGTGACGAGCCTTTAGCCTCGTTTTTTGCTGATTTAATCACAAAAAATGTGGCAACTGCAGCCAGTGCAGCTACTATCGCAACAATTATAAATATTGCTATTATCTTTCTTTTATCGTTCATAGCTTTTCCTCTTCATCAATATATATACCATGTATAAGCAACCTATTTTTATGCAACAAAATATATCATATAATCCGGTATTTTTCAAATATTTCTCCCTTTTTCATAACTTTTCAAAGTCCTTTTTCAGAGAAAAAATTCCGCTATACTCACCTATCGTATAGCGGATTAATAAAACATTATTCAATTTTCATCTTATTTTTTATTGCTCTAAGCTATTGTGCCATTTGCAATGTCGTTCTTTGCCAATAAATATGTAATAGCCGGCATAAGAATAGCTGAAATAATTGCTTTGACAATATTACCGGCACTAAGCTGTGCTGCAATAGCATATGTAACCATACTTACAATGAATCCCAGGGCTGCAAGTGCAAAAATAAGCACCAAACCAATCTTTTTGTGTGCGAAAAGCAAAATACCGATAGAAACAGTTATGATAATCTGTAGTATAACGCTAATGAAACACAGTACGACATATATCGAACCTAATCCTAAAGTAGCTCCTACGACTGAAGCACCCAGTGCAACGACAATCCCGACAATTGTTGCAAGAATATTCAGCACAAAAATAATCCATAACCATACGTTTAAACCTGTTGAAAGCTTATTGTTTTCCATAATTATCCTCCTTTAGTAATCCCAATTTTTTCAACATATTCATTATAATGTACCTGAAAAATATTTCAATAGTTAAAATGTTTTATTTTGTACTTTTTCATCCCGGCCGCAAAAAATTGTCATTGATTTAAATAACAGATGCATTTACAATATAGCTATTATGAAAAAATTATTTGTAAAATATGTCTCACAAAACATACTTGGCATGGTGGGTATGTCATTATATATACTTGCCGACACCTTCTTTATATCAAAGGCGGTCGGCTCAAACGGTATCACCGCGCTCAATCTGGTGCTGCCTGTATACAATTTGATTTTTGCCATAGGCGCGATGATCGGAGTCGGCTCCGCCATCAGATATGTCGTAGAGAAAAATAAGGGCGATACATCCAGCGAGAGCTATTTTTTTCATGCCCTGCTGTGGTGTATTATAATAAGCGTTATATTCATATTGATTGGTATTTTCATCCCGGACAAGCTCGTAGGGCTGCTCGGCGGAGATTCGGCAATTATAAATACCGGTAAAAACTATACACGTATTTTCATGCTTTTTACACCGTTTTTCATGTGCAACTATGTGTGCAACGCTTTCGTAAGAAATGATGGCGCACCATCCATTGCCATGTGCGCCACACTTTTCAGCAGCCTTTTTAATATTGTTTTTGATTACATACTCATGTTCCCGCTTGGACTTGGTATGGAGGGAGCCGCTTTAGCTACCGCTATTTCACCGATTATAGGCATCCTGATATGCTGTATTCATTTCTGCTCAGACAAATGCTCCGTAAAGCTTAAGCCGACGGTTCCATCTGTCAAGAGACTCTTTTACTCCTGCCAGGTTGGTGTTTCTTCCTTTGTTGCTGAGATATCATCAGGTGTCATAACTATTGTCTTCAATATGATTATCCTGAGGCTTGCAGGAAATATCGGCGTGGCAGCATACGGTGTGGTTGCCAATACATCACTGGTCGCTGTAGCTTTGTTCAACGGAATAGCACAGGGTTCACAGCCTCTTATCAGCGACTATTACGGCAGAGGACTTAGAAAAAATGTAGGCTCAATACTCAGGATGGCTGTCGTTTCGTCTCTCTTAATTGCTGCACTGCTCATTTTGTTCATATGCACCTTTGCACCTTTTGTGACATCTGTTTTCAACAGCGAGCACGATGCCAGGCTTGCTTCGTATGCCGAGAGCGGACTGCGCCTTTACTTTACAGGCTTTATTTTTGCCGGAATCAATATAGTAGGTTCTGCTATCCTAAGTGCCGTTGAGTCCGTAAAATATGCATTTGCGGCATCCATCATGCGTGGTTTTATCGCTATAAGCATTTTCGCATTCGCACTTTCAGCCGCCTTCGGCATGACAGGTGTGTGGCTTGCTTTTCCGGCAGCTGAATTTGTGACTATGTTTATTATTGTTAAGGGATTAAGGCAGCTTAAGCTGTAGATGCAGGCTATAGGTGTAGGTGAACTATTTTCGTGCATACTTATTTTCCATGTGATATACTTATGATTAAGAAAACCTATCACAATTATGATATATGATGAAAGAGGAGGGCTTGTATATGGCAAAAATAGAAAGAGTTATCAATAGGGATTTTGACCAGTTACTTTCCACGATTGAAGACGGAATAATAAATGGCAGTGTGTCAGCATCTCTGGAGGATTCCAGTGACTTTCGAAGCCAAGATGCGCGTTGCAGCGTCAGGGTATTTGAACGCTACAGCTATACCGGTGGTAACAGGGTAAGTCTCAATGTTACACTTTTTCAAAATGGCGAGGAGCCTGTTCACCTTTCCGCAATTACGGCAGGTGGAAGCCAGGCTGTTTTTTTCAAGCTTAATACTTTTGGGGAAGAGGCATTTCTTGATAAATTGATTGAATTGCTTGATTAAAATAGACAAATTTTTTTCAAAAGTATTCTTTATGTTGGAAATCGAACATACAAGTTGTTTTTATAACGCTATTATTCTGTCAGAAACATAAAAAACTACTGATGGAGGAAAAAAAGATGTTTTGTTTTCAATGTGAACAAACGGCCGGATGCACCGGCTGTACCGGAAATATAGGTGTCTGCGGAAAAAAAGCAGATACTGCACAGTTACAGGATGAATTGACAGGCGCACTGATTGGTCTGGCGAGAGCTGTCGATGACACATCTGCTGTTTCAAAAAAGACTTGGCAGACCATTATCGAGGGCTTATTTACCACAATTACAAATGTAAGCTTTGATAATGCAGCAATTGAAGATATGATACAAATGGTCAGAGCAGAAAAAGCCTCTCTGGTTGGCGACTGTAATAAATGTCAGTCTCCTTGTGGACGAACTGACGAATATGATATGCAACAGCTATGGAATGCTGATGAAGATATCCGTTCCCTGAAGTCACTTATTCTCTTTGGTATTCGCGGAATGGCTGCATATGCCTATCATGCATATGTCCTGAATTTTGAAGATCCCGAGGTAAATCAGTTTTTCTGTGAAGCCTTGTTCAGGATTGGTTACGCAGAAAGTATGGATGAACTGCTTCCAACAGTTCTCAAGGTAGGTGAAATCAATCTAAAGTGCATGGCACTTCTAGACAAGGCAAATACACAAACCTATGGAACACCGGAGCCAACAGATGTTACGCTTACGGTGGAAAAGGGACCTTTTATCGTAGTAACCGGACACGATTTAAAGGACCTGCAGCTTTTGCTTGAACAGACAAATGGAAAGGGAATCAATATCTACACTCATGGTGAAATGCTCCCTGCCCATGCATATCCACTCTTAAAAAAATTCCCTCACTTGAAGGGAAATTTCGGAACAGCATGGCAGAATCAGCAAAAAGAATTTGATCATATTCCTGCTCCTATTCTCTACACCACAAATTGTCTGATGCCTCCAAAAAGCAGCTACATCGACAGAGTGTTCACAACAGAAGTGGTTGCCTTCCCGGGTACTGTTCATATCGATGAACAGAAAGATTTCACTCCCGTTATTGAAAAAGCACTTGAGCTCGGTGGTTACAAGGAGGATCAGACCTTCACAGGCATAAATGGCGGCACACAGGTAACAACCGGTTTTGGTCATTCAGCAATCCTGTCCCATGCGGATACGGTAATAGAGGCCGTAAAATCAGGAGCTATCCGTCATTTCTTCCTGGTTGCCGGTTGTGATGGTGCCAAACCGGGCAGAAATTACTATACAGAATTTGTAAAACAGACGCCTTCTGACAGTATCGTCCTGACTCTGGCATGTGGAAAATTTCGTTTCAACGATCTAAATCTCGGAGAAATCGGTGGTCTTCCGCGACTGATGGATATGGGACAGTGTAATGACGCTTATGGCGCGATACAGGTTGCAATAGCACTTGCGGATGCATTTGGATGTTCAGTAAACGAGCTTCCGCTTTCCTTTGTACTCTCCTGGTATGAACAGAAAGCAGTCTGCATCCTCTTAACACTGTTACATCTTGGTATAAAAAATATCCGTCTCGGTCCTTCTCTACCGGCGTTCCTTTCTCCTAACATTCTGAACTTTCTGGTAGAAAACTATGGGATTGCACCTATTACCACACCGGAGGAAGACATCAAAGTGCTGTTGAAACAATAATATGTATTTTTTACGATGTTCTAATACACTAATAGGGAACTATAAAAAACACAGGATATAGCGCCTTTGCTGTATCCTGTGTTTTTAAATTAACTTTAAATTAATTTGCAATCATTAGGGTAATCTAAGCTAATTCTCCCCATACATCTCCGGCCGCCTGTCCCTGAACAGCCCCCAGCTCTTTCTCTCACTCTCCAGCTCATCCAGATCAAAACTGTGAAGTATGAAGCCCTCCGATACTCTGTCCATCTGCTCAACAACCTCTCCGGTCGCATCTGTAATAAACGAAGAACCATAAAATGTCAGTGCAGAGCTCTGGTTTCCGTTTTCTGCACACGGTACAACCTCCTCTGTTCCTATCCTGTTTGCCGCCACAACCGGCATCAGATTGCAGGCTGCATGTCCGGTCATGCACCTTCTCCAGTGTGGCATGCTGTCACATTCCAGTATCGGCTCGCTGCCTATGGCTGTAGGGTAAAAAAGTATCTCCGCGCCCTTTAAAGCCATGCCTCTTGCCGTTTCCGGGAACCACTGATCCCAGCATATACCAACTCCAATGGTTGCATACCTTGTCTTAAAAGCTTTAAAGCCTGTATTTCCCGGTGTGAAGTAAAACTTCTCCTGATAATAATGATCATCCGGGATATGTGTCTTTCGGTATATTCCAAGCACCTCTCCGTCGGCATCTATCACCGCCACTGAGTTGAAAAGCTGTCTGCCCTCTCCAGCCTCATAAAAGCTCACAGGAATCACTACGCCAAGCTCCTTTGCAAGTGCCTTCATGCTCTGCACCGCATCATTTTCAGAAAGTGGCTTTGCATAGTCATAATAATCGTACCGCCTCTCCTGACAGAAATACTGTCTCTCAAATAGCTCCGAAGGAAGTATTATCTGTGCTCCGGCCTCTGCCGCAGCTCTTATAAGCTTTGCTGCTTTTTCAATATTTTCTTTTACGTCACGGCTGCAGCTCATTTGGATTGCAGCAATTTTAACCTCTCTCATACTATTCACCTTTCTAATCCTGTCGTCTCACAATGGGCTTTTCCCAAGCCTCTGTGAGACCGAAAACGATTACAGCCAATTAAATTACTGTGGTATCTGCTGTGTGATACAGTGTATATTTCCCCCGCCGACAATTATGTCGCGCGCATATATCGGATACACTTTTCTTCCCTCAAAAAGGCTTCCGATTGCCTTAAGCGCAGGCTCATCCATCACATCACCAAACTGTGGAATGAGCACACCGCCGTTTGTGATGTAAAAATTCACATAGCTTGCCGCTAAGCGTTCTCCTGCCTCGCGCTCATCCTCACCCTCCTCAAAGGTGAAGCCCGAAAGCTCATATTCTGTGATACACACCGGCTTCTTTGGAATGTAAACCTTGTGAACCTCAATTTTCCGGCCGCTTGCATCAGTTTCATTTTCCAATATTTCAAGGTCCGCTAAGGACATCTGATACTGTGGATCATCCATGTCATCAGTCCACGCAAGCACCACATGCCCCGGGCTTGTAAATGCACATACGTTGTCCACATGCTCGTTGGTTTCATCATTGTATATTCCATAAGGAATCCAGATAATTTTTTCGGCACCGAGATAATTCTTTAATTTCTGTTCTATTTCAGACTTCGACAATTCCGGATTTCTGCCCTTGCTTAACAGACAGCTTTCCGTCACTATCACAGTTTTCTCTCCGTCTGTGTGGATGGCTCCACCCTCTAAGACAAACGGATGTGCATCATACATGTCGTATCCGGCTTTGTTGCAAAATAAAGCCGCTACTCTGTCATCCTTTGTCCAGTCTGCGTACAGTCCGTCCACCTTGCCGCCCCAGGCATTAAAACACCAGTCGATTCCTCTGACAGCACCATCCTCATTTTTCACGAAGGTCGGCCCCACATCTCTGGCCCAGGCATCATCTGACTCCATTTGTATAAATTTCACCGGGAAATTTTCCTGATAATTTTTCTGCTTTCTGACAGCTTCCACAACAGACCTTGCATTGTCTATCACATCTGCCCCAGCGAGCACATATACCTGCTCAGACTCTGATATTGCACATATCACCTCCGCAAAAGCCTCTCTTGCCCGCCCGGCACCGTAAATCCATGAGCCCGGGCGCTTTGGCCAGATGATGATGGTACCCTTGTGTGGAGCATACTCTGCCGGCATATAAAAGCCGTCTGCTCTAGGACAGCCTGCATTTAAAATCTTCATATTCGAATCTCCTGATAACCTTACAATCGTTATTTTCATCCATTACTGCAATGTCCGGAAGCGGCATGCCGTTAAAGGTATTATTTTTGACCATCGAGTAGATTGCCATATCGCAAAAGCACAGCCTGTCACCGGTTTTTATCTCTCTGTCAAATGAATAATCCCCTATCACATCACCTGCCAGACAGGTACATGAGGACAATCTGTAGGTATACTCCTTCTCACCCGGCTCGCCACTGTCCATAAGCGGCGGACGGTACGGCATCTCAAGCACGTCCGGCATATGGCAGGCTGCGGAGGTATCCAGAATTAGTATCTTTATGCCATTGTTTTCAACTATATCAAGCACCGTTGTCTCCAGATATCCTGCATCAAGCGCAACCGCCTCTCCCGGCTCCAGATAGATTTCCAGGTCGTATTTGTCACGCATATGCATAATGCATTTTTCAAGCCTCTCAATGTCATAGTCTGCCCTTGTGATGTGGTGTCCGCCTCCCATATTGAGCCACTTAAGTCCATTCAGCAAATCTCCGAATTTCTCCTCTACCGCTGCAAGAGTCGTTTCGAGCGCATCCGAATCCTGTTCACAGAGCGTGTGAAAATGAAAACCCTCTATACGTGATAAATCAAGCCCGTTTTTAATAGCCTTATCGAGTGCCTCTCTCGTTATCCCAAGCCTCGAGCCCGGCGCACATGGGTCATATATCTCATGCCCCTCCTGTGTGGAGCACTCAGGGTTTATTCTGAGTCCGACACTTATTTTTTTATCAGCCTTTTCTATTTTATCCCTGTGAAGCAGATACTGCGATACGGAATTAAATACAATATGGTCACATATTTCTACCAGCTCATCCATCTCCTGCGGCAAAAAAGCGGGACAGAATACATGGTTTTCCTTTCCCATTTCTTCATGTGCAAGGCGGGCCTCAAAAAGCCCGCTTGCAGTTGTCCCGCTTAGATATCTGCCGATAAGAGGATATTCATAAAATGCGCTGAATGCCTTCTGTGCCAGAAGAATCCTTGCACCTGTCCTTTGCATGACACCGTTTAATATCAAAAGATTTTCAGTTAATTTTCCCTCGTCTATCACATAACAGGGAGTTCTTAATTCATTTATCTTCATACCGGCCTCCGGACTAATCCATATGTACTGACTCATCCTCAGTCTTGTAACAATCCACAGGAACCGGATTCTCCACTACCTGCCAAGGCAGTCCGAACTTATTAAGAGCCTCCATGTATGGATCCGGATCCATCTCCTCAAGGTTGAACACTCCCGGCTTCTTCCAAAGTCCCTTTACCACCATCATGGCTCCAATCATTGCCGGCACACCTGTGGTATAAGAAATTGCCTGCGACTCAACCTCCTTGTAGCACTCCTGATGGTCACATACATTATAGATGTAGATTGACTTTTCCTTTCCATCCTTGACACCTGTAAAAATACATCCGATATTTGTCTTTCCGACTGTACGAGGTCCCAAGGATGCAGGGTCAGGAAGCAGCTCCTTAAGCACCTGTATTGGCACTATTTCCTTTCCGTCCACCATGATCGGGTCTGTTCTTAGCATGCCTACATCCTCAAGACACTTCATGTGCGTGAGGTAGCTCTGTCCAAAAGTCATGAAGAATCTGATTCTCTTTATTCCCGGAATATTTTTGGCGAGCGACTCAATCTCCTCGTGGTGAAGCAGATACATATCCTTTTCTCCGACCTGATCAAAATTGTACTGCGCTCTCCACTCCATAGGCTTTGTCTCTACCCAGTGGCCGTCTGTCCAGTATGAGCCGTTCGCAGAAACCTCACGCAGATTTATCTCAGGGTTAAAGTTTGTCGCAAACGGGTATCCATGGTCACCGCCATTGCAGTCGAGAATGTCTATGGTATGTATTTCATCAAAATAATGCTTAAGCGCATATGCAGAATAAACAGAGGTCACACCCGGGTCAAATCCGCTTCCAAGAATAGCCGTAAGCCCTGCCTCCTTAAATTTCTCCTGATATGCCCACTGCCATGAATAATCGAAATATGCCGTAAATCCAAGCTCCTTGCAGCGCTTTTCGTAGATTGCTCTCCACTTTGGATCCTCAGTATCCTCACACTCATAGTTGGCAGTATCGATGTAGTCAACACCGCACGCAAGACATGCATCCATGATTGTAAGATCCTGATACGGAAGCGCAACATTTAAAACCGCATCCGGCTTGTATGCATTAATCAGCTCTTTTAATTCCTCCACATTGTCGGCATCAACCTTTGCAGTCTCAATTTTTGTGCTTGTCTTTCCCTCAAGCTTTGCCTTTAAATCGTCACATTTTGACTTGGTTCTGCTTGCAATCATAATCTCGGTAAATACCTCGCTGTTCTGGCAGCATTTTCTGATTGCCACCTGCGCAACTCCACCACATCCGATAATAAGTAATCTGCTCATTTTTGTCCCTCCTGATTCGCTTTGGTTATGATATAGTTTTTCTAATTTTTTTACTTTGTTTCCTCTTCCTCGAGTAAATCCTCCACATATTTCGGAAGCATGAAGGCTCCCCTGTGTAAATGTGTTGTATAATACCAGGTTTTAAGTCCCAGTGCATCCCATCTTTTTGCATCCAGATCATAAAGCGGATGATATTTCTTCGATGCAAACCCAAACAGCCAGTAGCCTGACGGACAGGTTGGAATATGTGCCTGATATACCCTGCTTATAGGAAATGATTTATACACCTTTCTGTGCATTTTCCGGCACTCAAGCTCATCCTCATCATAAAAAGGGCTGCCGTGCTGATAAACCATGATTCCATCATCCTTTAGTGCCTTATAACAGCTTCCGTAAAACTCTTTTGTGAAAAGTCCCTCCGTATGTCCGAGCGGGTCTGTGGAATCATTGATTATCAGATCATATTCATCATGCTTTCTGCGTAAGAATCGCAGACCATCATCATAAAACATGGAAATTCTTTCATCCTCAAGTCCACATGCTACCTCGGGGAAAAACCGCCTGCATACATCGACAAACATCTTGTCTGTCTCAACCACATCAATATGCTCGACAGACGGATATTTGATGAGCTCCTTTGCCACGCCGCCGTCGCCGCCACCTATTATAAGTATCTTTTTGGCATTCGGGTGGACCGCCATCGGCACATGTGTGACCATCTCATCATATATGAACTCATCTGTGTCCGAAAAAACAATCTCGCCATCCAGCGCGACCATTTTGCCAAACTCATATGATTTAAACACATCTATTTTCTGATAATCACTCTGCCCTGAAAAAAGCTGCTCCTGTATCCTTACATCCAGCTTGACATTGGCAGTATGATATTGTGAAAACCACATTTGCATAGCTTTTCCTCCTGTTTACTGCTTCAATACCTTAAGATATTCTACCGCAGGATCCTCTGTTCCCTGCATTGAACAGCCCTTTTCCTTTGCGTAGACAATGTATTGCGCAATCTCTTTTGTGATAAGCTCTCCCGGTGCAAGAATCGGGATTCCCGGTGGATAGCACATGACAAACTCACCACTTACAGCGCCTACCGCGTCCATAATGCGCACTGATTTCTTCTGCGAATAAAACGCCTCCTGCGGCGATACCGCCACCTTTGGATTTATGTACTCTCCCGACAAAAGCCCGGTCTTGTCCTTGCTGTAAAGGCGCTTGATATCCTCCAGCGCACCTACAAGCCTCTCTATATCCTGTATTCTGTCACCAATTGATATATACGCAAGTATATTACAGATATCTCCAAACTCTATCTGGATATCATACTCATCACGCAGCAGATCATATACCTCTATTCCGGCAAGCCCTATATCGAGTGTATAGATGGACAGCTTTGTCACATCATAATCATATATGCTTGAGCCGTTTACAAGGTCACGCCCATACGCATAATAGCCGCCTATGGAATTAATCTCCTGCCTTGCATACTCCGACATCTGCGCCACCTTGGCAAAGGATTCCTCGCCCCTGAGTGCCAGATTTCTTCTTGATATATCAAGGCTTGACAATAGCAGATAAGATGCGCTCGTGGTCTGGGTGAGGTTGATAATCTGCCTCACATAATCAGCATTTACATCCCTTCCGGTGAGCAGAATCGAGCTCTGTGTCAGGCTTCCTCCCGATTTGTGCATCGATACCGCAGACATGTCTGCCCCGGCTGCCATTCCTGATATCGGAAGCCCTTTTCCAAAATAAAGATGTGTACCATGTGCCTCATCCGTGAGCACCTTGATTCCCTTCGAATGAGCCAGCGCAACTATCGACTTAAGGTCAGAACAGATTCCGTAATACGTCGGATTGTTTACAAGCACAGCCTTTGCATCCGGATTTTCCTCGATAGCCCTCTCCACCTGGTCAATCTCCATTCCAAGTGAAATACCAAGCTTCGCATTCGTCTGCGGATTGACATAAACCGGTATCGCTCCGCAGAGCACAAGTGCATTAAGAGCGCTTTTATGAACATTTCTCGGAAGTATAATCTTGTCTCCTGCCTTGCAGGTGGACAAAATCATGGCCTGCACCGCAGAGGTGGTGCCTCCTACCATAAGAAAAGCATTTGCCGCTCCAAAGGCATCCGCCGCAAGCTCCTCCGCCTCTCTGATTACCGAAACCGGATGGCACAAATTGTCAAGCGGCTTCATTGAATTGACATCAAGCCCTACACACTTTTCTCCGAGCAGATGCACCAGCTCAGGATTTCCCCTGCCTCTCTTGTGTCCCGGCACGTCAAACGGCACCACTCTCTTCTTCTTAAACTCCTCAAGAGCCTCATAAATCGGCGCTCTTTCCTGTCTTTTGATATCCATTTACTTCTCCTGTATTTAAAAAGGATGATGCGTGCAAGCATCATCCTTTAGATTCGTCTTAACAACAGTAAAATCGTAACATATACTATGGAGTTATGCAAGAAATTACGTTTTATTTTTATATAAACACTTTTAGCCTTCCGACTATAAAGAGGAAGCCGGTACATGTGGAGTGTACCGGCTAAAAATATGAAAAAGATTAATATGAGTATTTCTTTTGTTTATGATGTCAGTATACAGGACAATTGTGAAAATGCTGTGTTTACTTTCTTACCCTTTTATAAACAAAATATTACATTTTTTATATTTTTAACTTACCATTGTTGTGTTGTTGATTTTGGATATTCTGAGGGTGAAAGTCTGTCATATTGTACGTGCCGGATAACATTTTCTACTATACAGCCGCAATTACTGTTTAATTGTGATGGGATTAAACACAGCACTAAGAATTAGTGACCTGCTTAGATTAAAGTGGGACAACGTTTACAATTATACCTGCAGATACCAGCCTATAAGCAGGACGCAGGCATATCGTATTGTAAAGACTGCTGCCGGCAAAACAGTGCAGGATGAGAGGGATGAGATTTATCTGAAGCTTGAATTATAGTACCTTCTATTCTGCCGGCCAGGATTTTCTGAGAGCCACATAGGAAATCAGGAAATTGGCAAGCCAGCCGGCCGGTACAGCAAGCCAGACAAATGCAATACCAAAACGCGGCGCGCAGATTAAGGCAACCGAGAGGCGGATTGCCAGGTTTACCATATTTGCAGCGAGAAACGGACGCATGATGCCAAGTCCACGAAGCACACCATCGGTGGCCATCTTTATACCCATAAAAATGAAAAAGAAGCCAAGCCATCTCATATAATCCCCGGATACCTGATATGCCAGGGCCGTTCCGTCTTTACCCAGGAATAATGAGGAAATCTGAGTATGCAGTGTTTCAATTACTATAAAAGCAAGCACTGCAAAACACAGGTCTAACACCAGCGCAGCGTGATAGCCTTTTTTGATACGTTCTGTCTTCTTTGCTCCGAGATTCTGGGAAACAAACGGAGAAACTGCATTTCCAATGGATACAAATATCAGTGAAAATACATTCTCTACCCTCATCGTTGCCGAATATCCTGCAAGCGCCTGTGTACCGAACGGATTCACAACTGCCTGTACTATCATCATGCCAATTGACACCGTAGACTGCTGGAGAACCGAGGGCACAGCAATCCGAAGCATTGAATGAAGCTCATGTCTGTCAAACCATTCAAAGCGACTTTTATACCGGCGCATCCTGCTAAAGAAAATCAAAAGTGAAAACACTGCAGATATTCCCTGTGCTATGAGAGTTGCAAGGGCAGCACCAAACACTCCCAGGTCAAGGCCTGCCACCATCCAAAGGTCCATAAATATATTTAACACAGATGAAAATATCAAAAGCCCCAACGGAATCCTTGACTCGCCAATCGATGTAAACATCGTTGAAAGTATGTTATACATAAACAGAAACGGAAATCCCACAAAATAAACCCTAAGATACAGCACTGCCTCATCCAGTATATCTGCAGGTGTCTGTAGCAAGCTCATCATTGAGTGTGAAAAGAAAAAGCCAAAGAAACCCAGAAGTACGCTTAAAACCAGAAAACTAATCAGTGATGTTGATACTATTGTTTTCATTTTGCCGTAATCCCTGGCGCCGAAATAGCGGCTCACAAGTACACCGGCTCCTACACCGGCTCCCAGTGCTATACAGATGAACACATTCGTAAGCGCAGCACAGGCTCCAACTGCCGCAAGTGCAGAGGAGCCTACAAACTGACCAACAATGATTGAATCAGCCATATTATATACTTGTTGAAAAAAGCTGCCCAAAATCATAGGCATTGCAAAAACTGTCAGCGCCTTTAAGGGGGCATCTGTAATTAAATATTCATCTTTTGACATTATTTTTCCCTCATTCCGCTATAATTAAGCTATAGTATATCCGATTGAAAGACAAATTACAATATAGCATTCTTTATCGACATTTTTCCATTTCTTATGCTTTCCCTCTAATGCAAACATCATACTGCTCCTTTGTATTTTAATTTAAAAAGCCGCCCAGGCCATAGGCCTGTGCGACTTCTCATAACATGATTTAAATTAAGTTTATCCTTCAATAGCAATATGCTTTGTGGTCTCAACTTTCTTTTGCTCCTTCTTCGGAACTGAAAGTTTAAGAATACCGTCCTGATACTTTGCCTTGATATCTTCCTGTTTCAGCTCATCGCCTACATAGAAAGACCTGCTCATAGCACCGGAATAGCGCTCCTTGCGGATGTACTTGCCATCCTTTTCATCCTTCTCTTCCTTGTCAAGTCCTTTGGCTGCGCTGATAGTTAAGTAACCATTCTCCAGCTTAGCCTCAATCTCATCCTTCTTGAATCCCGGAAGATCTATATCTACTTCGTAGCTATTGTCTGTTTCCTTGACATCAGTCTTCATAACGTTCTTTGCGTGTTTACCATAAAGCGCCTTGTCAACATCAGGAAATGAAAAATCCATCCAATCATCGTTAAATAAGTTTTCTCCAAAAATACTAGGCATCAACATAAGTCATCTCTCCTTCTTAATCTATAAAATCTGTGTCAACCTGTTTCTTTGGAACCGGGATGTTTCAAGAACTCAAAGCCTTTGCTTTTTGTTCCTTTCCTTTGTTCTTGACTATGTTATACACCTATTATTAGCACTCGTCAATAGGGAGTGCTAATAATTTATAAAATATTTATATTTTCCGAGCAGCTTCAAAGTACTTACCATATGAAACTCCATTATTTTGCAATAAATAACACTCCGAGTGTGCCAGGCCCACAATGTGATGAAATCACACCACCTGCTCTTGTCTCTATAATTTCCTTAAAAATGCCAAGAGAGGCTATGTAATCTCTTACCTCTTCAACTGTCTTAGCATCACATTCCGAATGTGTAATAAATACCCGATCCGGTATTGCGTTTTTCAGGTCCTCTTCCAGATCTTTTGCATAATTCTTTATGACTTTACCGATCTTACCTCTATATTTCCTGCTTGCATCCATTTTACCATCCTTTACAACAATCATGGGATGAAGCGCCAATGCTCCTCCGATAAGCGCAGAAACAGCATTGCATCTGCCACCTCTGTAAAGGTACACAAGTGTATCTACAACAAAGCTTGCTCTTACCTTCGGGATCAATTCATCAATTCCGGCTTTTATCTCCTCACGGGATTTACCATCCGCTGCCATAACTGCCGCCTCAACAACAAGCAGGCCTATTCCTGTGGACAGATTTCTTGAATCTATCACCGTAACTTTATCTTCTGCATCAAGTTCTTCTGCCGCCATTCTGATCACGTTGATTGATGTCGACATCTCACTTGATATGGAAAAGCATATGATTTCCCTGCCTTCATCAATATATGGCCGCATTACATTCATTGCTGTTTCTATAGATGGAGCTGAAGTCTTTGGTGTAGTCTTATTTTTATCAGCCCACTCATACAATGCGTGAATGTCTATCTGCGGTCCATCCTCCAGTTCTTCATCTCCTTTTACAATATGAAGCGGAATAATATCTATATCGTATCTTTCTAAAACTTCCTGTGACAGATCACATGTACTGTCTGATATAATTTTTACCATTTTAACACCTCCAGGCTTTCAAAAATCATTTTGTCCTTCCTTTCTGTTCTATTATACTATCTTATTTTATTATTTCAATTGCGGCATAAATATATTATTTTCATGCCCATATTCAATAGTTACATTTTCTTTTTATTACAGTATCAAAAAACGATATTTTCACCAAGGGGGGGAAGCAACGTTCATTTTACTGTTGACTGGCTCAGCTGGCTTTGTGCTATTGCCTTGTAGTAAACACAAATAGAAATGATTGCTGTAATCGCTTCCGTGATCCAAAACGCATTCCAGACGCCAACCGCTCCGAAAAGCCTGCTGAGAAAAAACGCAGTTGGGATGATAACCACAACATACCGGCAAAGTGAAATCAGTAATGAAGGAATGCCTTTTCCAAGTCCCTCCAGTGCGCCGGAAGATGTAACGGAAACCGCCGAGACAATAAAACCGGCGCCGATGATACGCAGGGCTGTTTCCCCGCTCTGGATTGTTGCTTCTGTGTGGGTAAACAGCCCCATAAGCTGGCCGGGGATTAGCAGACATATCACTGTTCCAAGCACCATAATGATACCGCTCATGCACAAGACGATTTTATAAATCTGGCTGACTCTTTTGTTCTCCCCCGCACCGTAGTTATAGCCGATCAATGGGCGCATCCCCTGAACAATGCCATTAGCCGGAAGATAGATGAATGTCTGCAATTTGTAATAGATTCCCAAAACCAGAATATACACTTCGGAATATGCCGCCAAAATAGCATTGAGCGCCGAAATCAAAAGAGATGGGAGCGCAAGATTCAAGGTTGCGGGAATGCCGATGGAGTATAGCTTTATTACCATCTTTTTGCTGAGCAAAATGTACTGCCTGCAGATATGCACGCGAATTGGCCGCACAAAATAAACGACCAGATAAATCGCAAGCGTCAAGGCCTGCCCGATGCCGGTTGCCAGCGCGGCGCCTTCGATTCCCATTTTAGGGAATGGACCATAGCCAAAAATCAGAACGGGGTCTAAGACAATGTTTATTATACACCCACACATCAGGCTGATCATAGTTGTTTTCATGTTTCCTACAGCTTGGAATATTTTCTCGAATGTAACACCAACAACTATAATCAATGTAAAAGAGAACGCAATAACAGAATAGTGGACGCCAAGTTCAATCACTGTCTTGGATGAAGTGAACATTCCTAAAAAAGCCGGCATCATTGTAATACCGCAGACTGTCAAAACAACGCCGTGAATCATGGCAAGCACAAGTCCCTGCGTGGCAGCTTGATCTGCTTTTTTGTTATCTCCAGCGCCTAGATAGAAGGCGATCACTGCGTTGATTCCAACGCCAAATCCAATTCCAACAGCATTGATAAAATTTTGAACCGGGTAAACCAGTGATAATGCCGTCATAGCTTCCTCGCTGATCTGCGCGACGAAAAAGCTGTCGATAATGTTGTATAGAGAATTAACCAGCATTGATAAAACCATAGGCATGGCCATGGATAAAATCAGCGGCAATACCGGTTTTTCTTTCATAAAAGTATCGTTCATCATTTCTCCTCCTTGGAACATGTTATAAGATATTTTTGTGGCGATACCATGCCATTATTATGAGAACAATGAGCATAGTGGCGGTTTCCGCAACAGGAAATGCAAACCAGATTCCGTTCAGTTGGAATAATTTGTCCAGACACCATAAGGCCGGAACAAGGAAAAGCTGTTGTCTGCATAATTGAATCGCAATGCTGGAACCTACTTTTTCTGTCGCCTGAAAATAGGTGGAAATCATGGTAGAGAGACCGCAAAACAGATAGCTTGCCGCCATAATTCGCATGGCGGATATGCCAAAGGAGCGCATGGCTTTTGACGCTGTAAATAATTCCAAAAGCTGCGCCGGAAAGAAGTTGACGGTCAATGTTCCCAGTATCATCATACCGGAGACCAAAGCGGTTCCGTATCGGAAAGCGGAGTGCAGCCTATCTCTGTTTCCCGCACCGTAGTTAAACCGCATAATAGGCAAACAGCCCTGAATCAAGCCGTTTACTGTCATAACGACCAGCTGCTGCACCTTAAAATACGCACCGAAGAATGCAATCGCCGTATCGGAATACGCCACCAGAAACAGATTGACGAATGTCACCATAAACGAACTGAGGGCATTCATAATGAAAGATGGTAAGCCAAGGGCGAATATACGGGCAATCATCCACTTTTGTATATGAAATTCTTTGATCTTTATCCGCACTTTCTGCTTTTTGCCCAGCAGCAAGGCAAATGCCAAAATCATGGATAACAAATAGCCCGCAACAGTAGCCACCGCAGCGCCACGGATTCCCATAGCTGGAAAAACACCAATACCAAAAATTAGGAGTGGGTCAAATACAAAATTAACGACCACTCCTGCAATCTGGAACCACATAGGAGCAACCATGTTCCCAGTAGCCTGTATCATCTTCTGGATTGCGATATGCACCATGTTGGGAATTTGCATGAACGAACATACGCTCATATAGGCAAGACTCAACTGATAAATTTCTTCGTTATTGGTAAATGCCCTAAAGTAGGGTTTCATAATCAGTAATGACAGAAGATTGAGCAAAGCACCAATTCCAAAGGCCAGTAACAATCCATGTGTGACGGTAGTATTTGCCTCATTCTGCTTTCTCTGTCCAAGATACCCTGCAATCAGTACATTCACGCCAACGCCGATCCAGATAGATGTCGCATTCATCAAAGTTGTAATGGGAAACGACAGGGAAACCGCCGTCAAAGCATTTTCACTCAGCCGCGCTACAAACGCGCTGTCTATCAGATTATAGGAATATTGCAGAAACATGGAAATCAGCGGCGGTATCGACATTTGCCAGATGAGTTTTCCAACGGGCGCAACCGCCATTTTGTTATTGGTCTGCATGCTTTCCCTCTTCTCCACAAATTGTCCAAACAATATAGTTTTGTTTGCGTGCTGCGTGCTGACCGGCTTCCTGGGTCGGATAGCCCAATGCAATCTCCCGCCTATATTTGGAGTCTGTAATTGCAATGATGGTTGGAGATTGATGTCCTCCGCCGGTAGGAGCGTAAGTCCCTGCTTCCAGTACAGCGTCCAAAGCCTTGGAAGGGACAGGTTCCGATTTATAAGCCCGTACACTACGGCGCGTCTTGATAAGAGACAAAAAATTTTTTTCCATACAGATATAGTCCTCCATTCTGCTAATACTTCCGAGATACAGGCAACAAAAAAGCCACACAACTATCACAAG
>OIAD01000428.1_pt1 | contig 23036 bp, 5 predicted proteins | sample 1580601 | NCBI WGS metagenome assembly OIAD01 (sample SAMEA3882554, study PRJEB24775) | human gut metagenome | biome: human-associated habitat; feature: intestine environment; material: feces | place: Netherlands | collected 2009/2010
TGGATCAAAAAACTTTTTATTTGGTGCATTGTTTTAAAAGAAATGATTATAATTTGCTTCCCAGATTCATTGTAAATCTATGCCCCCATCTTTCAAAAAAGAACCAAAGGAGATGCTTGATATGCGTTTAGATAAATGGCTTTCCGATGCCACTTCCTACACTCGCAGCCAGCTGAAACAACTCATTCGTAGCGGTCAAGTAACGGTCAATCAGACGATTGTCAAAAAACCAGAAACGCCCGTTCAGGAAACCGATGTCATCTGTTTGCAAGGAAATCCTGTTGAACCAGCAGAATCTTGTTATTGCTTGTTGCTCAATAAGCCATTGGGCTATGTTTGTGCGGTAACAGATGCAACGGAAAAAACTGTGATGGAATTGATTCCGCCGGAATTACAGCGAAAAGGATTATTTCCAGTCGGCAGACTGGACAAGGATACCAGCGGTATGCTGCTGTTGACAAATGACGGAGCATTTTCCCATGCTCTGCTTGCTCCGAAACGGCATGTTCCAAAATATTATCGGATGCAGCTGGCACGTCCTTATGAAGAATCTTATGCCCAACAGCTTGCAGAGGGGCTGGTGTTGGCAGACGGAACGCACTGCCTGCCGGCGGAAATTTTACCCGTTTTGAATACAGACCGAATGGCAGTCATTTGCTTGCATGAGGGGAAATATCATCAAGTGCGGCGGATGCTGGCGGCAGTCGGAAACCATGTGGAGCAGTTGCAGCGAGTTGCTATTGGAAACCTTTTTTTACCAATTGGTTTACAAATTGGAGTGTGTCAGAAACTGACCAGCACACAAATCAGCCTGCTTTCCCAGCAGCCAGACCCCAAGTTCTTGTGGAAGCTGGCTCAAAATAGTAATTTTTAGTAAAAAATTAATAAAAAGTTTTATGATGGCAGAAACCATAGAATTCATGCATTTTATACAAAAAAAATAAAATTCCACCGAGGAAAGCCCCCTTTTTTTTGACGAAATGACATACCCGAAAAAAAAGTTCGTCATATTTGATAAATGTACAAGCTGAAATTTGGGCATATCACGACTTGAAAAAAAATCAAAACTCTGCTATGATTATATCAGAGCTAAGATCGAAACAATGTTCTGGCTGAATTACAGGAAAAACGGTCTGCTTCCGTTTCCCCTGTTTGTGTTTTTCAAAATAAAAATAAACTATTAGGAGGATTGCATCAATGGCAAGTTTATCATTGAGACACATCTACAAAATTTACCCGGGCAATGTTACTGCGGTAAAGGATGTTAATATTGAAATTAAGGATAAGGAATTTATCGTTTTGGTTGGCCCTTCTGGATGTGGTAAGTCCACAACCCTGCGTATGATCGCTGGTCTGGAAGAAATCTCTAAGGGCGAACTGTACATCGGCGACCGTCTGGTAAATGACATCGCTCCGAAGGACAGAGATATCGCAATGGTATTCCAGAACTACGCTCTGTATCCGCATATGACCGTTTATGAGAACATGGCATTCGGTCTGAAGCTGAGAAAAGTTCCGAAGGATGAAATCGACCGCAAGGTAAAGGAAGCTGCAAAGATCCTTGACCTGAGCCACCTGCTCGACCGGAAGCCGAAGGCTATGTCCGGTGGTCAAAGACAGCGTGTTGCCATGGGTCGTGCAATCGTCCGGAATCCGCAGGTCTTCCTGCTGGACGAACCGCTTTCCAACTTGGATGCAAAACTGCGTGCACAGATGAGAACCGAAATCTCCAAGCTGCATAAGAAGCTGGGTACAACCTTTATTTACGTTACCCATGACCAGACCGAAGCTATGACCCTCGGTGACAGAATCGTTGTTATGAAGGATGGTATCATTCAGCAGATTGATACTCCGCAGAACCTGTATGAAAGACCGGGCAACAAGTTTGTTGCTGGATTCTTGGGCTCTCCGCAGATGAACTTCATCGACGGCGTTCTGAAGAAGAAGAACAATGGCTATTGCGTACAGTTCGCAAAGAAGTACGAGCTGGCAATTCCGGCAGCAAAGGAAGACAAGAAGCTTGCAAACTATGTGGATAAGGAAGTTGTTCTGGGTATCCGTCCGGAAGCAATTCACGATGACGAAATGTTCTTGTCTACTGCAACCACTGGTATCATTGAATGTGATGTAGACATCACCGAAATGATGGGTGCTGAAAACTTCCTGTATCTGGATTGCCAGGGCACTCCGTTGACTGCTCGTGTTGACCCACGGTCTACTGCAAAGCAGGGCGACAAGAATCTGAAGGTTGCTTTAGATCCGAACAGAATGCACTTGTTCGACAAGGAAACCGAAGAAACCATTATCAACTAATTGGAATCCGCAATTTCCCCTTAAATAAAATTTGTTCGTGAAAAAATCGGCTCTGTCTGCAAGTGGACAGAGCCGATTTTTGTTTGTTTTTTAAAAATGACGAATCTATGATGAAAAATCAAATAAATTAAAAGCAATGAAGAAAGATAGAAAAATAAATGAGAATAAAATAATGAAAAGATTAATAAAAATTAGAAATACTGGTAGTGGCATTTGAAAGAATGGTAAAAAAATCGTAGAGTGGTTGAATTTCGAGAAAGAGTATGCTATAATAAAGTTGTATGTCTAAAGCCCGATTTACACCTTTGGTGTGCCGGAAAAATGTGGGCTTTGGAAGATACAAAATCTGAAAAACTGTGTTGCAGAAATATGGAAAGGAGAGAAACCGCTATGACACAGGGCGGGAAAAAGATGGAAGAAATCCGAAAAACATCATGCATCAAGCGTGTGATCAGTATGCTGCTTGCTGTTCTGATGATTCTGGTGAGTGTTCCGATAAGTTCACTGACGGCTTCCGCTGGGAACAATCCACCGAGATACGGTGGTGACTGGGGGCGTCCAGGCGAGGGAGATAAACCAGATGTCATAAAAAATGTACGTGCAGAGTTTACAGATACTTCTTATCATCAGACTACGGAACAGGAATCCGGGGAACTGTTTTATCTGGTTTTATCTCTGTCTGGCAGCAATGTCAATCAGTTGGATCGTAAGACGACTTATCGAATCGAAATTCCAGAACATCTGTTACTTCTGGATTTTCCGGGACAAGGCATGCGGGACGGTGCAAAGTACAGTGGCTTTATCATGCATGTGGAAGGTAACAGCCGGTATTTGACCTATGACATTGGAAATGGGGAGACAAAGGGAGCAAACTTCTTAAAAGTAAAGTTTGCAAACGGGAAAACCCCGAATGGAGAACAGGCAACCGTAAAAATTACGGCGAGCGGCTCCGGACAGTCGAAAACTTCGACTGTTACAGCAAAATCAAAGATTGCTTGGGATGACAGCAAATCTGTTACTCAGAATACAATTTCGCTGTCTCAGCTGAGCAATAACAATGAAATTTCCTATACCTTGAAAGCATATCCAAACTATACCTCAACCAAAAAAGGTGAATGGTGGGTTGGTGCAGTTGAGATGACGGATGTTATCACACTGCCGGATGGCTTGACGTTTCAGAGTGGTGCAAATGCAAGCAATATTCGGGACTATTTGACGCTGCCGGATGGTATCGAAATCAAATCGGCTTCCGCAAGCGGAAACACCTTGAGCGTAACATGGGTGAAGAAAAGCACAAACACCAATGCAGAAATGGCACCGTATACGGTGAACGCTGCATTGAAAACGAACATGATTGAAGTTGGCAATTTTACTTCCGGCAAAATTCACAACGACTTGACCGTTCGGGTTCAGGGTGTTAATTCCACCGATTCGGATCAATGGGAAACCCTGCCGAAGAAGTCCGCAGATGTTACAATTTTAACACCGGCACCGGCAAAAATTGATTTGAGTAAAAGTGTAGAAGGAACTGCTGGCGATGATGCTGTTTCTGATGCAAAGTACAAGGGCTATCTGGTCTGCGGTGAATATGTACTGTTTAAAGTGGAAGCAACCAACAGCGGCGAAACCGCAAAGGGCGGTACGCTGACACTGACAGACGTTGTTCCGGCTGGCTTGACACCGGTATCCGGCGTTTCTATCACTTCAAAGGATGATAAATCTAAAAAATATGAAACGGATGGTACAATCAGTGGACAGACCGTTACCTGGACAAAGGAAGGGCTTGGTGTGAACGAATCGTTCACCGGCTATGTAGTCTGCAAGGTAGATGACAATATCAGCACTTCCATGCAGTCCGTCCGGAACGCTGTTTATCTCGGCACACCGGAACAGTATGAATCCGTTGCAGCGGAATATGTCAATATCAAAAAGCCGTCCTCCAGCTTCTCGATTACAAAATCGGTTAATAAGTCCATTTATTCCGTAGGGGATACGTTGAATTATGAGATTAAAGTTTCCAATACAGGTGAAAAGGATATCACATTCAGCAGCTTGACCGATGTCTTTAACGATGAAACAAATCTGGATATTGACAAGTCCAACTTGCCGACTGGCTCTTTCACAGTAGTAGTTGGAGAAACAAAGACTTTCAAGATTCCGGTTACGGTAAAGGAAGGCAAGACTGGTGACATCACCAACACAGCAACTGTAACATCAGAAGATGGTGAGTCAAAGTCCGCATCTGCAACGGCTTCTCAGAACGCATTCAGCTTTGGCGATGGACAGTTCACCAAGAATGTCAGCAGTACGGTTGCCATTGCTAAGGGTTTCATTACTTACACGCTGAAGTACTATAATAATAGTCGTTATTCTGGTAAGTATACTGAAAATGATCCACTGGAATTTACAGATGACTTTGCAAAGCTGAATGACTTGACTGTAAAAAATATAACAGTCAAGTTGAATGGGAAAGAACAGGATAAACCAAATATTGAGAATGTAAATGGCAAGGTTACAGTAAAATATATCGGTGATGTTCCGGCATATGGTTCTGTAACCGTTGAGGTAACTTGTCAGGTTGCAGAGGGTGCAAGTGGCACAATTCCGGCAAACACTGCAACGCTTTCTCATGGTTCTGATAAGGAATTGAAAGGTACTTCTCCGGAAGTCAAAATTTCTGATATTTCTTTCGATGTTGATAAGTTTGCCATTGCTGATGATGGAACAATCGGCGATTACAAAACTGCAAGTGACATCAAAGGCAATATGACAGCCTGGGATACTGCATGGAAAGACCCATCTGTGATTCAGCAGAAAATGGGAGAAGAAGTTTATGGCAGCGTATTGCCAGGACAGCGGATTACATTCTATATCAAGATTACCAATACTGGCGAAACAACATTAACAGAAAAGAACCTGACGATTACAGATGTGATGAAAGGTACATCTGCCAGTCAAAATTCTAATGTATACATTGTAGATGCTGGAAATCGTGCAACATTTAGTGGCACATTATGGGATGGTTCTGATCGGATTGGTTCTATTTATAGCGGGAATGTTGGTATTGCAATTGATAGTAGATCTCAAAAGCTTTCTATTCCAAAGGATGGCTATATTGTAGTTGCTTATCAGGTCATTGCACCGGATGCAACCAGTAAAAATGGTTCCTTTAGTTCTGGTACAAATAAAGTAACAGTAAAAGCGGAAGGTGTAAGTGTAGAGGATTCCATTCAATATAAAGCGGATGCACCGCAAATGGAATTTGAAAAAGGATTTGGAACAGATAGCCATGGAAATGTTTCTGCAAAAGCAAAATCAGAAACGATTGAACCAAAATATGATAGTTCAGGAAAATTCAGTTATGATGATACAGTGGATGCTTTAAAGAAGAGCAGATTTGAGTATACTATAATACTAAGAAATGTATCTACTGCTGCTTCGCTTTATGGAAAAGATGTTACATTAACTGACGTAATTCCAGATGGAATGGAATTTGTCGAAGTAACAGATACAGATGCACGTATGCATAGTGTAGATGTAATAAATCCTCTAAATCCTCGTGGGAAGCCGATTGTTATTTGTCGTAAGCAAGATGTTTCTGATACAGGAACAACGTTGACATTCGATTTGGTAAAGCAAAATTATGCTACAGGTGCATTATTTGATTTTGATTGGTGTATAAATAACAGAGAATTTTTGATGTTTAAATATACCGTAAAATTGACAGATACCAAAGCAGCTCAAATTGCAACTGAATTGCAAAAGCAATGTGCAGACCCAGAAAATGTAGACCTTGTTTCTGAGTTATTCCAAAACAAAGCACAAGTCACCGCAAATAAAGATGTTTTGATTGATGGGAAACCGGGTAGAACGATTACCGATACCGCAGACTTGACCTTAAAGCAGGTTATCAAGAAGACCGCTCCGGGTCTGACAAAGGCTGCTAGCGATGTCAAGGCAACTCGTAAGTCTAATCCTAGCATTAATATTCCAACATGGATCATCACTGTTTCCAATGATGATGATGCAGATGCTCCAATGACGAATATCGTTCTGGAAGATGAACTGAGTGGCGGCATGCAGTATGCAGCGGGTGCAAAATTAGACAGTGATCTATCTAAGAACTTTAATGGATACAAATTGGACAATGAAAGCGAATGGCATGATTTAGACGGTTGTGTAACGGTGAATGGCAGCAAGTTTACCATCAAGTTGCCAAAAGATGTACAATTGCAACCAGGTCAGAGCGTTCAAATTCGCTATGCAGCGGATGATCCAAATCTGGCAGGAAATGAAGAAGTTCCAGAAAAGACTTATTTCAACAAGACAACCCTTTCTACCAGTGAAAAAATCTATCAGGATCGTGTCACTGCTGGTGACTTGGTAGATGGAAAGCTGGAGGCAACCGCAAGCAACAGCAAGGGCGGCGTGAAAACAACCTCCTTTAAGACGATTGAATACATCGGCAGCACGGATTCTCCATATTTGGGCTATGATAATAGTGCAACCGGTGAGAAGGATAAGTATGGTCAGGGTAATACCCCGAGCGATAACTATGTAGAAGGCTTACAGGGCAATCGGGTTCGGTATAAGCTCTATGTAACCAACGATTCTCAAACAGAACTGGAGAACTTTACTGTTATCGACCGTCTGCCGTTTGAAAACGTGGACATCGGTCTGGTTTCCGGTTATGACCGTTACTCTGCATTTACGGTAACACCGGATACTGACAGCATTACCTATGAAAAGGGTACGATGAATAATTCCACGGATGGAAGAAACTTCCAGAGTGAAAAAAGCGTTTCTGGCGTAACGGTTTCTTATTCCAGCGATAAGCATTCCAATCTGGATGAACATGCTGGTGACTGGGTTGGCGAATCTGGCAATATGAACTGGCAGGATACCGAAACCGATGAAGTTGTAAACCTGCGATTCCAGTTCCCGAGTGATTTTACAGTAAAGCCGGGTAAAACCGTTTGCATTACCTTTGAGGGAACGATTCCGGATTACGTACAGAACACGGGCGAAGAAAACATCGCATGGAACAGCTTTGCTTATTCCTATCAGTATGAAAATGGCGGCAAGCTGGTAGAAACACCGATGGTCGCAGAACCGGCAAAGGTTGGTGTCTGGGTTCCGGAAGTGAAAGATACCGTTAGCTTGGTTGTCAACAAGAAATATGAGAGCGGCCAGGGCGATACACAGACCTTCTATTTTGCACTCTTTACCGCAAAAACAGATGGTGTGACACCGACCTATGGTGCAGATGGCAAGTTGACAAATGCGAGCGAGTTCACACGTTACAGCAGCGAAATCAAGCCGATTACCGTAAAGGACGGCGAAATAGAAACCGCAACCTTTACCAACATTCCGGCATCGGCAAAGAAGAATCTCTATGTCTTTGAAACCGATGAAAATGGTGTGATTAAGGACAATGTCAATGTTGCAGTTGGCGAACCATTCCCGGCAACAGATGTTGCAAGTGCATCGAAAGACCCGAAAAAGAATATGCCGACCAGTGCTGCTAGTGGAGATAGCGGAATTGGTGTAACTTATTCTGAAGGTCAAAAAGTTGCAGTTGTTCCATTCCTGAACGAAATTCAGTACGGTAAGATTACCGTGGAAAAGACCTTCAAATCTCCATTTAACACAACAGATACGTTCTACTTTGGTTTGTTCTATAAGACCAAGGATGGTGCGTATGTGAAGTATGGCGATTTGCAGACAGTAACCTTGACGGGTTCTAAGACGGGTGCAACGGATACTGTAACCTTTGACGAAGTTCCGATTCAGCGAAACTGGTATGTATTGGAAACGGATGCAAAGGGCAATCCAGTAACAGACAGCTATCTGGATTACAAGGTTACTTATGGCGATTCTGCTGGTAAGGATCATGCAATTAAATTGGATGATGTAAATGTTCCAAAGACTGCAAAGATTACCAACGAAGAATCCGCAACTTATCAGATTCAGGCAAAGAAAGTTGTAAACGGCGAGGGTCTGGAAAATGGAACTTATTACTTTGCATTGTACAGTTCTGATAAGGAAGAGTTGACCAACGATGACCTTGCAGGTCTGACCATGGTTGGCAAGTCGCAGAAAGTTGCAGCTGGTAAGACGGTTTCCTTTAGTGAAGACTACAACCTGAAAGAAAATACCTATTACTATCTGTTTGAATTGGATAGCAATGGAAATATCTTGAAGCAGGGCGACAAGGTAACCAAGGACGAAATAAGTTACATTGTAGAATATCCAAATGTGGATACTCGAGAAACAACCGATGCAGAAACCAATACAACAACCAGCACCGTTTATTATCTCCCGACACAGTTCGGAAAGACGGATGCGGATGAACCGTTGACGGTGGATGATTGCATCAAGCAAACCGCAATTCAAAACCGGAAACAGACAGACCATGCAGTTGGTTCGATTACTGTCGACAAGACGGTATTGCAGAACAGCACCAAGCTGACTGACTGGGATGATACCTTCTATGTTGGTCTGTATGTACAGGATGCAGAGGGCAATCTGAAACTGTATGGTGATGTCAAAGATTATGTGCATGCATTAACAAAGGATGCTCCTTCTACTACCTTTAAGGAACTGCTGGCGAAGACCGATACAGAACCGGATGCTGGAATGTATTACATTGCAGAATGTGACAAGGGTGGTAACCCATTCACAGATGGTATTGCAAAGAGCGAGAAGGACGACAAAGTTTATAAAGAATATACCGCTTATTATACTGTAAATGGTTCGGACAGTGCTGCTGTTTATGGTGCAGTGCTGCTGGATGGTCGATTTGACAACGCTCCGACTGGTGCAGTTTCTGTTACCAATAAGACTGTAAGTGTTACACGGACATTGGTCAAGAAAGACCTTGCAGACAAGGACGGTGCAGCACTGACAGGTGCAAAGTTTGCAATTTATACCAAACTTGCATATGAAGCATATCAGAACGGACAGGAAACGACTTTGTCTGCAATTCAAGAAAATATTACAGACAAAATCACTGCCAATCTCGCAGAAAATATGGAATATGTTCTGGTAGAAACCACCGCTCCGACTGGCTATGCTACCATGACACCAATTTCTTTCACCGTCAACGCAAACGGTCAAATCGTTTTGTCGGATGACACAAGAGAAGATGTTGATGTTCACAATAATGCCGTTCTCGTTGATACAAACGTTTGGACTTCCGAGTTGACTGCTTATGACTCGAAGGAATCTTCTATCACCATCGGCAAGTACGACATCAAAAAGCAAACGGAACTTGCAGGTGCAATCCTGACCCTGACCTCTGAAAATGATGTCGATTGGAGTAAGGTTACACTGGAAAACAGCACCGCTGTTTTGGATGGAAATAAGAAGCAAATTGGTATTCAGTGGATTTCTACCGGTACTGATGCTGTCATCAAGGGATTGCCGGATGGCGATTACACCTTGGAAGAAAACGGAAGTGAATTTACTTCTGAAACCGATAAAAAGACCTATAAAGTCGCAAAAGGTACGGCAACCTTTACGCTGACCAATGGAACAATTACCAATACTACAGGAACAACAGACACAGTTGACGCAGATGCAGCAGATAGCTACTTCTATTACAATGGAACAGAAAGTAATATCAATCTTGCAGTTTGTGATGCTGTGATGGGAACAACCATTGTCATCAACAAGTATGACATTGATATAGAAGAATCCAGCAGAATCAATCTGCCGGGTGCAAAAATGAATTTAAAACCGGCAGACGGACAGACGATTGATTTGTCTAAAATCATTTCTACGAATGTCCGCTTGGATCGCACGGGAAGCGGTATTTCATGGGAAACAAAGGAAAATGAAAGTGCAACGCTTGGAAATGTTCCAGATGGTAAGTATGTTTTGTCGGAAGTCGTTGCTCCGAATGGATATACAACTGTAACCGATTTTACTTTTGAAGTAAAGGGTGGAAAAGTCATTACTGCTTCCAGAGAAGATGGTTCGATTACCGTCAAGGAAGATGAAAATATTATTTCTGTCAATGATAAGCGGACAGAAGTAAGTATTAGCAAGGTTGACGCTGCAAATGATGAAGAGTTGCCGGATGCAACCCTGACACTGACCAGTGCCTATGTCACAACAGAACAGTGGCAGAAAATCGTAGACATGAACACAGGTCTTACATTGACAGATGACGGCGATGGTATTTACTGGGTATCTGGAGAAGAGCCGAAGAACATTGCTGGTTTACTGTGCAGTCGTCAATATACATTGCAGGAAACCGCTGCTCCGAATGGCTATGCTTATTCTGAAGACATTACCTTTATCGTTGGCTCTGATGGCAAGGTTGTTGACAAAACAACTGGTGCTGACTTGAATGGAACAGTTGTCATGAAGGATTATCGGGCAGAACTGACCATTTCCAAGAAGGATGGCAGTGATGCGTTCTTGGCTGGTGCAACCTTGCAGCTGCTCAGCAAGACCACAGATCCGCTGAATCTGGACGATGTTCAGATTGATGGAAAGCCGCTGACCGAAGATCAGAAGGTAACCGTAGATGGCAGACAGGGCATTCAGTTCGTTTCGACAGATGCAGAAATGAAGATTACCGGCTTGCCGGCGATCAAGTATGAATTGTCAGAAGTTTCTGCTCCGACCGATTACTTGAAATCATCAGATATACAGAATATTGATTTAACAAAGGCAATATTTGATGATGAAGGAAATCAAATTCCTGTTTCGCAAAAAGTTATCAACAACAAGTTGGGTGAATTGACCATTCAGAAGGTCGATCAGGATGGCAATGATTTGACAGGTGCAACGCTGCAATTAAAGGCAGATGATGCAAATGTTGACTGGTCGAGTGTAAAGCTGAATGGCGATGCAGTAACAGACCTGATTTCCGCAGAAGATGCAACCGTTTTGGTTTGGACTTCTACCGGAGAATCCATGACCTTTAAGGGCTTACCTGCTGGAACTTATGAAGTTTCTGAAGTTTCCGCTAAGGCAGGTTACCTCGCACTCGCAAAGACACAGAAATGGGCTGTAACCGTTTCTGCAAATGGTGCAATATCTGTAAATAATCAGGTATCCACAGACGGTCAGGATAGTTCGATTATTACCATTACCAACGAAGCAAGCACCATTCAAATCAACAAGGAAGCACTGGATGGCGGAAGCATTGCAGCAGAAGAAGCAGAATTTAGACTGACTGCAAAGGATGAAAATGCAACGCTAAACGGTGTTCAGATTGGTGCAACCACAATTACAGAAGATGCGGTATCTGCAACATTCAATGGAAATGTTACCATTTCTGCTTTGCCGGATGGCACGTATGAACTGGAAGAAATCACCGCTCCGAACGGATTCACAACGATTTCCACCTTTACCTTTGTTGTAACGAACGGCGTTGTAACGACTGTAGATGAAACAACAAACGGTGAAGTTGAAAAATCCGAAGATGGAAAGACCTTGACCATCAAGGATGAACGGACAAAAATCCAGATTGACAAGAAGGACATCACCGGACAGGAAGAAGTTGCAGGAGCAACTCTGACCCTGACCAATGAGAACCTGACCGCAGAACAGTGGGAAGCAATTGCTGCTGTAGACAAGGATTTGACTGCATCGGATAATGGAATTGAATGGAAGTCTGGCAATGCCGCTAAGGAAATTGTTGGTTTACCGGATGGCACATACACATTAAAGGAAACTGGCAATGAATTTACTGCAAATGGTAAGACTTATCTGGTTGTAACAGATACGCTCACCTTTACGCTGGAAAAGGGCAAGGTTACCAACGTAACTGGTGCAAAGGATACATTTGGCAGCAAAACAGATGATGGTTATTTCTATTATAATGCAGATTCCGATGCAAATCAGAATTACATTGCTGTTTGTGATGCTGAAAAGCCAGAAGTAACAGAAACTACAACCACTACCACAACTACCACAACTACCACGACAACAACGACTACCACAACAGAAGAAACAACCACAGAAGCATCCACTACAACAGAAGTCACAACAACCGAGGAAACCACTACAACCGAGGAAACTACTACAACAGAAGGCACTACAACTGAGGAAACCACCACAACAGAAGTTACCACTAGCGAAACAACAGTTGCAACAGAAACATCCACTGCAACTTCGGAAACAGAAGTTACAACAGAAGAAACCACTACAACCGCAGAAACGACTTCTACGGAAACAGAGGCAACCACTACAACGACAATCACAACGACTGTAACGGTACAGGATGTTGTCATTGCAAAGAAGGACATCACAGGTAAAACTGCTGTTAAGGGTGCTGCACTCACCGTTAAGGATGCAGAGGGCAAACTTGTAGACAGCTGGACTTCTGATGGAACAGACCACACCATTGCCGGCGATAAGTTTACCATTGGTGAAACTTATACACTGGAAGAAACCGCTGCTCCGAATGGCTATGTATATGCAGACAGCATTACCTTTACTGTTGGAGAAGATGGAACGATCACAGTGGATGCAGCAAATGTGGATGAAAATGGTGTCATTGTCATGAAGGACGATGTGACCAAGGTATCCATCAGCAAGAAGGACATCACTGGCGACAACGAAATCCCAGGAGCAACCCTCCAGATTAAGGATGAAAACGGGGATGTCGTAGAAGAATGGACATCGACAGACAAGCCGCATGAAATCAACGGCAAGCTGACCGCAGGTAAGGAATACACCCTCCATGAAGAAAATGCTCCGAATGGTTATGCATATTCCGAAGATGTGAAGTTTACCGTAGACGAAACCGGCAAGGTAACGGAAGTTACTATGAAGGACGATGTCACAAAGGTATCTATCAGCAAAAAGACAATGACTGGTTCGGATGAACTGGCTGGTGCAGAACTGAAACTGTACTATGTAACCGAAAACGAACAGGGCGAGACAGTAGAAACCGAAGTGGATGCTTGGACATCCGGCACAGAAGCACATGTCATCAATGGCAAGCTGATTGCTGGCGGCAAGTATAAACTGGTAGAAGTGACCGCTCCGGATGGTTATCAGGTTGCAGAAGCAGTGACATTTACCGTGAACGAAGACGGTACTCTGACAGAAGTAACGATGCGTGACGCAGCTGAGGGCGAAATCGCCATCAGCAAGCAGTCTGTCAACAGCACAGAAGAACTCGAAGGTGCAAAACTCAAGATTACTGATGCAACTGGCAAGACCGTTGCAGCGTGGGTATCCGGTAAGACACCGAAGCTGGTTCAGCTGGATGCTGGCACTTACACTTTGACAGAAGAAACCGCTCCGGACGGCTATGTATTGGCAGAATCCATGACCTTTACCGTTGACAAGAACGGCAAGGTTACAGTAAAGAACGAGAACGGCGAAGATGTGGATGCTGGCGGCATCATTGTCATGAAGGATGACACCACTAAGGTATCCATCAGCAAGCAGGACATTACTGGCGACAAGGAAATTCCGGGAGCAAAGCTTCAGGTCAAGGATGAAACCGGTAAGGTCATCGAAGAATGGACTTCCACCGACAAGCCGCACGAAATCAACGAAAAGTTGGTTGCTGGCAAGACTTACACGCTCCACGAAGAAGGTGCACCGGATGGCTATACTTATGCCGAAGATGTCAAATTCACTGTGGATGAAAAGGGCGAAGTCACAACGGTTGTCATGAAGGATGCGGCAACAGAAGTTTCCATCAGCAAGCAGGATATCACCGGAACGACAGAAGTAGAAGGGGCAACCCTCCAGATTCTGGATGAAAACGGCAAACAGGTTGCACAGTGGATCTCCACGAAGAATGCTTATGTTCTGAAGGGTGTTCTGAACGCAGATACAACCTATACCCTGCACGAAGAAAACGCACCGGATGGTTATGCGTATGCAGAAGACATCACCTTTACGATTGACAAGACTGGTAAGGTCACCGTCAACGGCGAGGATGTCAATGGTCAGGTTGTCATGAAGGACGATGTGACCAAGGTAACCATCAGCAAGCAGTCTGTAACTGGCAGCGAAGAAGTTCCGGGTGCAACCCTCCAGATTCTGGACAAGAATGGCAAGGTTGTTGAAACATGGACGTCTGGCGACCAGCCGCATGAATTTACAGGCAAATTGATTGCAGGCGAAACCTACACGCTGCATGAAGAAAATGCACCGGAAGGTTACGCTTATGCAGAAGACATCACCTTTACGGTAGAAAAGAATGGCACTGTTACAGTAGACGGCAAGGATGTCAATGGTACAGTTGTCATGAAGGATGATGTTGCAAAGGTATCCATCAGCAAGCAGGATCTCACCAATGGCGAAGAAGTTCCGGGTGCAACCCTCCAGATTCTGGATCAGAACGGCAAGGTTGTAGAAGAATGGACATCCACCGATCAGCCGCATACCGTACAGGAAAAGCTGACCGCAGGGGAAACCTACATCTTGAAGGAAACCAATGCACCGGATGGCTATGGTTATGCGGAAGAAATCTCCTTCACTGTAGAAAAGAGCGGTAAGATTACCGTAAATGGCGAAGATGTTAACGGTCAGGTTGTCATGAAGGACGATGTGACAAAGGTATCCATTAGCAAGAAGACCTTGACTGGTTCGGATGAACTGGAAGGGGCAGAACTGAAACTGTACTATGTAACCGAAAACGCACTGGGCGAAACCACTGAAACTGAAGTCGATGCTTGGACATCCGGTAAGGAAGCACATGTCATCAATGGCAAGCTGATTGCTGGCGGCAAGTATAAACTGGTAGAAGTGACCGCTCCAAAGGGCTATCAGGTTGCAGAAGCAGTGACATTTACCGTGAACGAAGATGGTACTCTGACAGAAGTAACGATGCGTGATGCTGCGGAAGGCGAAATCGCCATCAGCAAGCAGGCAATCAACGGCACGGACGAACTGGAAGGTGCAAGCCTCAAGATTACCGATGCAACTGGTAAGACCGTTGCAGAATGGGTATCTGGCAGCACACCGAAGCTGGTTCAGCTGGATGCTGGCACTTACACCCTGACAGAAGAAACCGCTCCGAACGGTTATACCGTTGCAGAATCCATTACCTTTACTGTAGACAAAACCGGCAAGGTTACCGTAAATGGTGATAATGTTGGCGGCGTGATTACGATGAAGGATGATACCACAAAGGTTGCCATCAGCAAGCAGGATTTGACTGGCTCTCAGGAAATCCCAGGTGCAACGCTCCAGATTCTGGATCAGAATGGCGATGTGGTAGAAGAATGGGTATCTGGCACAGATGCACACTACATCGAAGCAAAACTGACCGCAGGCGAAACCTATACGCTGCATGAAGTTGGTGCTCCGAATGGTTATGCATATGCAGAAGATGTTGCCTTTACCGTTGGTACAGACGGCAAGCTGCAAACTGTAACCATGCAGGACGACACCACAAAGGTATCCATCAGCAAGCAGGATTTGACAACTGGCGAAGAATTGCCAGGTGCACAGCTCTCCTTGTATGATGCAGATGGTCAGCTGATTGAAAGCTGGACATCCACCGATCAGCCGCATTATCTGGAAGGCGTTTTGACCGCTGGTGCAACTTACCGGCTGGTAGAAATCACCGCTCCGGATGGCTATCTGACCGCAGAAGATGTGACCTTTACTGTCAGCGAAGATGGTTCTGTGGATGAAGTTGTTATGCAGGATGAAAAGACCCAGGCAGAAATCAGCAAGCAGGACATCAGCGGCAAGGAAATCGCTGGAGCACATCTGACGGTTACTTACACCGCAAAGGATGGCAAGACCTACACGCTGGATTCTTGGGTATCCGAAGAAGGCAAGTCGCATACAATTACAGGCTTGCAGGTTGGTACGATTTATACCTTGCAGGAAGAACAAGCTCCGGATGGCTATGAACTGGCAGAATCCATTGACTTCCTGTTTGATGAAAACGGCGTTCTGAATCTGGTAACTTACCAGAAGGATGAGGCTGGAAACATCACCGAAACCGTATATACAGCAGTTGACCAGATTGTTATGGTAGACGTTGCAAAGACAACAACCGAAACCACTACAACAACAACCACAGAAACAACAACAACCACCACCGAAGCAACTACCACAACGACAAAACCGACTACAACCACGACAACCACCACCGAAGCAACTACCACAACGACAAAATTGACTACAACCACAACCACTGTTACAACAACGACGACACAACCGACTACAACCACTGTTACAACCACAACGACTGTAGCAATCACAACAACAATCGAAGAAACAACCACAACAACCGAAGAAACAACTACGACCACTGAAGAAGTAACCACGACCGAAGAAGTGACGACTACCGAGGAAGTAACCACGACTGAGGAAGAAACGACCACCGAAGAAGTAACCACGGAAGAAACCACAACCGAAACCACCATTCCGGAACGGACAATTACGATTCATAAGATTGCTCCGACTGCTGCATCTGCAACACAGTCCGAAGACGGCATCTATACGATTCAGTATGACCCGCACGATATGGCTGGCGTAACCTTCGGCATCTATGATGCAGATGGAAATCTGGTAGAAACCGTAATTACAGACGAAAACGGCTATGCAGAAAGCAGCATCCTGAATGGCGATTATTACACCGTACAGGAAATGCAGACGGTCAGCGGCTATGTGATGAACACAGAACCGTACGCAATCGACTTCACCACCAATGAAGGCGACACTGCAAACTTGGAAATCACAAACGATATCATTCGTTGCCAGATTCACCTCTCCAAGCAGTTGGAAGGCAATGCTGGTGATATTACCATGGTACAGTTTGGCTTGTATACCGCTCAGGACATTCCGCTCCTGGATGGTACAGTTGTTCCGAGTGACAGCTGCATCGGTATTGCAAATGCACAGGAAGACGGCACAATCTTGTTTGAAGATACGCTGCCGGCTGGTAACTATTATGTAAAGGAACTGGCAACCGCAGATGGCTATGTATTGTCGGATACCATTTATCCGGTAGAAGTCATTTATCCGGAAGACCAGACCATTGCAGATATTACCTTTGAAGTCAACAACGGTGATCCGATTATCAACTATCAGACAACTACCACAACAACGACTACCGAAGAAGTTACTGAAACACAACCAGAAGAAACGACTGTTACAACCGTAACAGAAACAACAGCCTCTACTGGTACAAGTGATGTACACGGTGGTACAGATTCTAAAACAACAACTTCTACTACAACGACAACAACAACTACCACTACTACGACAACGACCACAATTACAACTACGAAGGATGATTCTTCTTCGACAACGAAGAAGAAAACTACATCTTCTTCTGGTTCTGGCAAGACCTCTTCCGGCGGCAGCAGCAGCGGCAGCACGAAGACGACACCGAAGACAGCAGATGACCGGATGCTTCCGATTGTCATCACTGGCAGTGCAGCATTCTTGTTTGCAGCAGCAAGCAAGCCGAAACGGAAAAAGAATCAGAAGGTGTAAACCGACTGACTGGAGGGATTTGGTAATCAAATCGCTCTGACCGACAACTAGGAAAATAGACAGCAGAAAGACCGTTGGCAGAAATGCCAGCGGTCTTTTGTTTTTCGGTATGCTTTTTTGGGTTCTTGTGAAAAGGATATTGACGAATATGCTGAAACTATGGTACAATAGACAAAATACAAAAGAAAAGTTCCTCGATTTTGGGGCAATTGTAGGAGAATAGAAAGGGTTGTTTTATGAAATTTCCATATAAAGGTATTTTTGCGTTTTGCAGTGCGGTCTGTTTGTTTGCTGTTTCCATGCCGATTTCTACAGTGGCAGCATCTGCGGAAACTTCACCTCGAAAGGCCGTGCAGGCGGATTGCGTTTCTGACTTTGCGGATGCCGATTCCGAGGACGGGTATCTGCCCTTACAGGGAGCAGCTATCGCCTTTGAAAACAGCGATGGGGAACAGCCGCTGTATGGCAGTGCAGCAGAAACGGATACTGTACCGGAATCCTATGATTTGCGGGAGCAGGGTATTATCACTTCTGTAAAAGATCAGGGTTCTGATGGTATGTGCTGGGCGTTTGCAACGCTGGGGGCAGCAGAAAGTCACCTGCTGAAATATTATGAAACCGATTTGGATAATATCAATGATATGGACTTGTCCGAAGAGCAAGTTGGCTATTTTCTCTATACGCCCGACCCGCAGCCACTCAGCCCAACTTATGGCGATGCCATTATTCAGGCAAAAAAGGGAGCATCCGGCGGAAACGCCCTGCATGCATCGTTTTTTCTCAGCACTGTCGGCATTCAGGAAGAAGCCTATTTGCCCTATCAGGGCTGTTCTGGTTTTCATTCGGAATATCAGCGGAAACAGGCTGCCTATCGAATGACTGGTTCAGAAACGATGCTCAGCGTGCAAACAAAAAGCGAACGGGAAACGATTAAAAAACGCATGATGCAGAACGGCGGCATTTATGTTGCTTTTCATAGCAGTGGTGCAAATTATTATGACAACGGAACGACATATGCATATTATCAGAGCGATTCCAGTTATTATAATGCAAACCATGCGGTTTTACTGATTGGCTGGGACGATAATTATGCAAAGGAAAACTTTGACCCGAAGGAACAGCCAAAAAATAATGGTGCGTGGCTGGCAAAAAACAGCTGGGGCGATGGAAAGCTGGATGATGGCTATTTCTGGATTTCTTATGAAGATACCAGTCTGGGCGAGTATGCAAGCTTTACCTTTGAACCACGAGAGGACAGCGGAAACATCTATTATTATGACGGTGCAGGGTATAGCGTTGCGTATTCGTTTGATTCTGTGGCAAATGTTTTTCGGGCAGAAGAGGACGAAACGCTGTCCCGTGTGGGCTTTTATCAGACTAGTTATAATGGCAACAATCCAAAATATCAGATTCAGGTTTATCGCCTGTCAGAAACAGCAACTGACCCGACCGATGGCGAACTGTTATTGGATACCACGGGCCATTCCGGCGGATTTGGTTATCAGGAAATTACCTTGCCGGAAACGGTTTCTTTGCAGAAGAATGAGCGATTTTCTGTGGTATTGTCGATGAAAATCAAGAAGAATCAAACCTGGCAAAATGGCTATCTGACCATTGAGGAAGACTTTGAGAACACGAATTATACGATGCAATTTTCTGCACAGCCGGGACAGAGCTATATTTGGGATCAAGGCGGTACAAGATGGCAGGATGCGACGCAGCTGATGGGAGAAAAGGGTGCATTTCACAATGTAAACATCCATGCAATCATGCTGCCAAAGGAACAGGAACTGGATACTGCACAGCTGCAAGCAATTGAAGCTTGTGCAAAAACAGCAGAACAAACCGATATTGCAGAAGTAGCCGCTACCGTATTAGAATTGTCGAAAGAAGAAACCATGCAGCAGGGGCTGTTGAATCGTGTCACGGCTGCATTGATGGGGCTGTTGGAAGAACAAGGAACGATTACTTATCCAGATTATGCATACCCACATGCAAAATGGGGCGATATCAATGAAGATGGCGTGGTAGATGTGGAAGATGCGGTTTTAGTGCTGACAGCTTACGCAAAGAAAGCCGCTGGACGGGAAAATTCTTTGCGGTATTGGCAGCTGATCCAAGGGGATGTGAATGGAACTCTGGACGATTTGACAGTAGAGGATGCTGTGACGATTTTGACGTATTACGCAAAGAACGCAGCAGGGCAGGAAGCAACCTTTGCAGAGCGGCAAAATTCTGTGCCATAAAAATATCAGCAATCATGCAGCAACATCGCAAAATTGCACGCCGCAGGCGACTGCGGTCGAGCTGGCTCAGCTCGGCGGAGGGTGATTCCCCACAGTGTGGGGAAATGTCCCGAAGGGACAAAAGGGAAGGGCATCCTCTAAAATGGGGGCAAGCTGCTCTCCTTAACAAACGTATTGATTAGGCATTATTGCAATCTAAGAGAAGTAAGCAAATGCTGTTCGCCATTCTAAAAACAAAAAACTTCCTGAAACTACAATCTAAGAAAGATTCATAGGCAATTCAGACAAGGCAACCACCGGCGAACAGTACACAGGCAAAGAGCGAAGCGATTTTGCCGAACCGCACAGAATTGTTTTCCCAAGAAGCAAGCATACACAGTCTATATCTTAATCGAAAACAGGTTTCCTATCTGAATTGAAATCAAGCCTTGCATTGTCTGTTCGGATATGGTACAATAAATCTACAAAAATTTTATCAATCAAAAGGAGTACTCCCATGCAATACGGTTATTTTGACCTTGCGAACAAGGAATATGTCATCACCCGACCGGACACCCCGTCCGCTTGGGCAAACTATCTCGGCTCACCGGAATACGGTGCGATTATTTCCAACAATGCCGGCGGTTACAGCTTTGTAAAGTCCGGTGCAAACGGCAGAATTACTCGTTATCGGTTTAATTCCAATATGGCATTGCCGGGCAGATATATCTATCTGCGGGATAACGATGCCAACGACTATTGGTCGGCATCATGGCAGCCAGTTGGAAAGCCGCTGGATACCTATAAAAGCACCTGTCGGCATGGTACTGCCTATACCGTAATTTCTGCGGAATATAGCGGTATTCGTTCCGATGTGACTTATTATGTGCCGGATGGGGCAACGCATGAAGTTTGGCGGGCAATCATCACCAACAACAGCGACCGCCCGAGAAACCTGTCTGCATTTGGCTTTGTGGAATTTACCAACGAAGACAATTACGAACAGGATCAAGTCAACCTGCAATATTCTCTGTTCATCTCTCGGACAGCGTTTGAACAGAATAAGATGATGCAGTACATCAGCGAATACAGCGAAAAGGATGCAACCAGCCGGTTCTTTGGTATGGTTGGTGCACCGATTACCGCATACAACGGCAGCTTAGAGCACTTTATTGGCGCTTATCGGACGTATTCCAATCCAATTGCCGTGGAAAGCGGACATTGTGACAATGAACTGAACTATAACTCCAATTCCTGTGGTGCGTTGCAGACAGAATTGACCTTGCAGCCGGGCGAATCCAAGGAATTGATTTTCGTACTGGGTCGCAAGACCAGTGCAGAAGCAGACGAAATCCTGCACACCTATGAAACTGCTGGAAAAGTGGATGCAGAAGTTGCAGCTCTCAAGCAGTTCTGGCATGAAAAGCTGAATCATTTCTCTGTAGAAACGCCATCCGAAGCCTTTAATAATATGATTAATGTTTGGAATGCTTATCAGTGTTTCATCACCTTTATCTGGTCGAGAGCAGCCTCTTTCATTTATTGCGGTCTGCGGAACGGCTATGGTTATCGGGATACCGTGCAGGATATTCAGGGGATTATTCACCTCGACCCAGAACTTGCAGCAGAAAAGATTCGGTTTATGCTGTCTGCACAGGTAGACAATGGCGGTGGTCTGCCGCTGGTCAAGTTTAATCACAATGCTGGTCATGAAAATACACCGGATGACCCGGAATATGTCAAGGAAACCGGACATCCGTCCTATCGGGCAGACGATGCCTTGTGGCTGTTCCCAACGATTGCGAAATATGTTGGCGAAAGCGGAAACGCTGCATTCTATGATGAAGTGATTGTTTATGCAAACGGCGGAGAAGATACCGTTTATGACCATCTGAAGCGTGCGATTCAGTTCTCCATGGAACGGCTGGGCGACCACAATATGCCGGCTGGTCTGCATGCAGACTGGAACGACTGCCTGCGGCTCGGTAAGAAGGGCGAATCAACATTCGTTGCTTTCCAGCTTTATTATGCAATGACCATGATGAAGAAGCTGGCAGCAGAACGGAACGATGCTGTTTATGTGGATTATCTGGAAGATGCACAGGCAAAGCTTGCACAGACGCTGGAAACCTGCTGGGACGAAGACCGCTTCATCCGTGGCATTCGGGAAGATGGTGTGATTGTTGGAGCGAAGAAAGACCCAGAAGCGAATATGTGGTTGAATCCGCAGAGCTGGAGTGTGATTTCTGGATTTGCCAGCAAGGAGCAGGCAGACACAGCAATGCAATCGGTTGCAGACATTCTGGATACTCCATATGGTGCAAAGCTGCTCGAACCGCCGTATCGGCATCACTATTTTGACGGTGCACTGATGCATATTTTCAATCCGGATACCAAGGAAAATGGTGGTATTTTCTCGCAGTCGCAGGGCTGGCTGATTCTTGCAGAAGCTTTGCTGGGACACGGAAACGCTGCATTCCGGTACTTCACAGAAAGTTCTCCGGCTGCAATGAATGACAAGGCAGAAATTCGGGTCATGGAACCGTACGTTCACGGACAGTTTACCGAGTCCTCTGCATCTCCGTATGCTGGACGGGCACATGTGCATTGGCTGACCGGAACTGCTTCTACTGTTATGGTTGGCTGTGTGGAAGGTATTTGCGGAATGCGTCCGGATGCAGATGGTTTGGCAATTCGTCCATCCATTCCGGCAGAATGGGACGGCATGAAGATGCATAAGGTATTCCGTGGTAAGCAGCTGAACATTATCGTACAGAATCCGAACCATGTAGAAAGTGGTGTTTGTGCATTGACCTTGAACGGGGAAGCATTGCAGGGTGATTATGTACCGGCAGAAAAGTTGCAGGATACCAATGAAATCGTGGTAACACTGGGCAAGTAAGGAACTTGTATGGAATGAAATAATGTGAAGAAGAGCCGCTGTGTGAAAGAAATTCACATAGCGGCTTTTTTATAGAGGAATGGCTGCAACATATGAGCCACAGGCGAAATAAAAAGTTTTTCGGTGCAGCAGTTTTTCAAAAATGCTGCCGAGGT
>OIAD01000451.1_pt1 | contig 21951 bp, 18 predicted proteins | sample 1580601 | NCBI WGS metagenome assembly OIAD01 (sample SAMEA3882554, study PRJEB24775) | human gut metagenome | biome: human-associated habitat; feature: intestine environment; material: feces | place: Netherlands | collected 2009/2010
CGCAAATGTGGGCTACTCGCCCACACCTCGGCAGCATTTTTGAAAAACTGCTGCATCGAAAAACTTTTTAGAATGATACAGCGTTTTCCGTAAAAATTTATCACCTCATCAGAAAGGAGCAGACCATGTCCAGCTACCGCAAAGAACCGCTGACCGGACAAATGCACGTCTATGTCAGCGAAAATCACCGCTTCGGAACAGATGCCTTTTTACTTGCCAACTTCTCCAACTGGCGAAAAAAAGACCTTGTCTGTGACCTCGGTACAGGCTGCGGAATTATCCCCATGATTCTACAACGAAAAAATCCCCCAAAACATACTTGGGGTGTGGATATTCAAGCCGATGCCATCGACCAATTCTCACAGGCAATTGCAGAATGCGGCATGCAAGACCGTGTGACCCCCGTCTGTGCCGACCTCAAACAACTCTGGCAGGATGCTCCCTTGGAACGCTGCGATTTAGTCACCTGCAATCCCCCTTATAAAGCCTATCAAGCCGGCATGGAAAGCCAGCTGACCGCACAAAAAATTGCACGACACGAAATTCTCTGCAACATTGCAGATGTCTGTCAGGCTGCCAGTCGGTTATTAAAATTCGGCGGACGGCTCTGTATCTGCAACCGCTCGGAACGGCTGGCGGATTGCATTGCTGCAATGCAGCAATTTCACATCGAACCAAAACGATTGCAATTCGTTTCTAAAAATCCAGATACTGCCCCGTGGCTGTTTTTGTTAGAGGGCAGAAAAGGCGGAAAGCCATTCTTAAACGTCCTTCCGCAATTTTATATTCGGGACGGGGAAACAGATTCGGAAGCTGTCCGGAATCTCTACCGCTTACCAGAAGAACAGGAGGTGCAGCCATGAGCGGCACATTATATGTAATTGGAACACCCATCGGAAATCTTGAAGACATGACCTTGCGGCAGCTGCGAATGTTGCAAGAAGTCGATTTCATTGCAGCAGAGGACACCCGTGTCACTCGAAAACTGCTCAGCCACTATGACATTCACACCCCAATGGTCAGCTATCATGACCACAGCGGGCAACTCGTCACCCAACAGCTGTTACAGCGAATTACTGCCGGAGAAACCTGCGGCATTGTCACCGATGCCGGCATGCCCTGCATTTCTGACCCGGGCGAAATTTTAGTACGATGCTGCAAAGAACAGGGTATCCCAGTCACTGCCGTTCCGGGACCCAGTGCAGCAATTACAGCTCTGGCAATTTCCGGACAGGAAACCGGACGGTTTACCTTCGAGGGGTTCTTGTCCGTCACCAAAAAACAGCGAATGGAACACTTGCATTCCCTGCAAACCGAACGCCGCACCATGATTTTCTACGAAGCCCCACACAAATTACTGCGAACACTGACGGATTTGGTCGCTTGTTTTGGCGGAGAACGCCCCGTTTCCATCTGTCGGGAACTGACGAAACTGCACGAAGAAGTCTGGAAAACAACCCTCGCAGAGGCTCTGCATCGCTATGAACAGCAGCCACCCAAGGGAGAATTTGTTTTGATTGTTGCAGGTATGCCGGAATCAACAGACGAAACGACACTTTCCATGGAAGATGCCCTGCAACAGGTACAAGAACGGGTTGCACAGGGCGAACGGCTGACAGATGCCTGCAAGGCAGTTGCAGCGGAAACCGGATACCGGAAACAAGACTTATACCAACAGGCAATTCAAGAACGGGAAAGCGAATAAGCAACTACAACCCATCGCAACAAACAGGAGGTCTTTTTATGTTTGCCAATTATCACACCCACACTGCACGCTGTCACCACGCAACCGGCGAGGACAAAGCCTATGTAGAAGCTGCCATTCAAAACGGCTTTCAAGTTCTGGGCTTTTCCGACCACTGCCCATGGATTTTTTCAGACGGCTATGTTTCCCCCATCCGCATGACCCCCGATGAATTGGACGGCTATGTGACTTCCTTGACTGCACTGAAAAAAGAATATGCCGCAGATATTACGATTTATATCGGTCTGGAATCGGAATATGTTCCGGAAATGCTGCCGGAACAGCAAAAGTTTTTACAGGATTATCCGATTGACTACCAGATTCTCGGCGAACATTTTCTCTATCCGGAACAGCGTGGCATTTATACCGGAAAACCGACAGATGATGCAGCAGAGCTGAAACACTATGTTGACCAAGTCATCGCTGGCATGGAAACCGGAAATTATCTCTATCTTGCCCATCCGGATTTATTTCACTTCATCGGCGACCCTGCCCTCTATGAACAGGAATTTCGGCGACTCTGCGTCTACCTAAAAGAAAAGCAAATCCCGATTGAAATCAATCAACTGGGACTTGCAGACCATCGTCAGTACCCAAACCCTGCCTTTCTAAAGATTGCGGAATCTGTTGGCAACACTGCGATTATTGGCTGCGATGCACATCATCCAAGTGCCCTACTGGATACGAATTCTCAGCAAGCCTGCAAGAAGTTGACAGAACAATATCACTTGCCCTTGGTGGAAGTGCTTCCGCAGCTTTCGAGATAAGCTTACATAAAAATAACGGACACGCCCCAGATTTTCAGGAAATGTGTCCGCTGTTATTTATTTTATTTTTTGGTGGAATGTGATTGCTTTCCCTCTACAATATTCTTTTGCAGAACAGAATTAAAGATACAGCCAAAAAATGATTTGCAGTCCATCCAGAAAGAAAGCTTTTCTGCATATTCGCCATCATAAGCAGCCTTTTCCGTTTCCAGCAGCTGATCCCGTCCATTTTTCTGTGCCAAGCCAAACAATCCGGGTTTCAGCTGGTCAGAACCGTTTTCATGCCGCAATTCCAGCAGTCGGGTTTGATTCGGCAGTGCTGGACGTGGGCCAACAAAAGACATATCCCCTCGCAGAATGTCAAAAATCTGCGGTAGTTCGTCCAGACTGGATTTCCGCAGAAATTTCCCCAGTGATGTAATATACTGGTCAGCATGTTCAAATTGGTCAGTTGGAACATCGTGGGGCGTATCCATTTTCATAGTGCGGAATTTGTGCATGCGGAATGTGGTCGGGTTACCGTTGGCATCTCGTTTTCCAGCACGCTCCTGTACAAAGAAAATCGTTCCTCGGTCGAAAAAAAACATCGCAATGATGACAATCAGCATCACGGGACAGGCTGGAATGCAGCCAAGAATGCCAAGGATGATATCCAGCAGCCGCTTTCCATAACGACGATAAAAATTGTGCAAAAAAACCGCTCCTTTCCTTATTTTGCAGTGGATGAATGGACATCTTCATGATGGAAATCCGGAACTAACTCTTTGAGCAGCTGTAACGTTTCTTCCCGGTCATTTCGCAAGGCAGCCTGTTCAATCTTATAAAGGCGTGAAATAAAGTTGCTATCATCGAATGCAATTTGTTTCCCGATAAAGATTTGACTGTTTTCGGTTTCCTGTAAGGTCTTTTGCTGCTTGTTTTCCTGCTCTGTCATCAGTTCTTCTTCCATTTTTTCGCCAGGACGCAGCCCAATAAATCGAATTTTTACATCAAAATAAGGGCGTTTCCCATAAGCAGCAATCAAGTTTTCTGCCAGCGTTAAAATGCGAACAGGTGCACCCATATCCAGCACAAAAATTTCTCCACCATGTGCCATTGCACTGGCATGCAGCACCAAAGACACTGCCTCTGGAATGGTCATGAAATAACGAATCATTTTCGGATGGGTAACGGTCAGCGGCTTTCCGCTTTCCAGTTGTTTCCGGAACAGCGGAATGACAGAACCATTTGAACCAAGCACATTCCCGAATCGAGTGGTAATAAATTCTGTATTGGTGGAATGCTGGGACATATACTGAATAATCATTTCACAGCAGCGTTTTGTTGCCCCCATGACATTGACAGGGTGTACCGCCTTATCGGTAGAAATCATGATGAACTTTTCGCACTGAAATGTAGCTGCCAGTGTTGCCAGATAGAACGTACCGACAATGTTGTTTTTTACTGCTTCTTCCGGACAGCTTTCCATCAGTGGCACATGTTTATGGGCTGCTGCATGAAAGACGATCTGTGGATGATATTTTTCAAACAGCGTAATCAGTTTTGCATGATCCCGAACAGAAGCAATTTCCACAAACAACGGAATTTTTGAGCCATAGGTGAGAAACAATTCCTGCTGAATATCGTAGGCATTGTTTTCATAGATATCTACAATGATGACTTTTTTGGGGTGATAGGTCATAATCTGCCGGACAATTTCCGAACCAATCGAACCGCCGCCGCCTGTAATCATGCAGACTTTATCTTTTAAAAAGCTGGCAACTTTTTCTCGGTCAAATTTTGCCGGCTCTCTGCCCAGCAAGTCTTCAATCCGAATATCCTGAATCTGTGGGATGATGTCTTTCTGAAACAAAATCTGGCTCAGATACGGCATAATTTTAACCGGTCGCCCTGCATGGGAACAGAGGTCAAGAATCCGTCTGCGATTCTCTTCATCACAAGATGGAATCGCAAACATAATCATATCAATTTTCAGCTTGTCACAGAGTGGTTTAATATCCTCTGTCGTTCCGGCAACCCGAACACCCATTACCGTTGCGTTGCGTTTCAACGGGTCATCATCGACAATACAGATAGGGTCGTAGGGTATCGGCGGTGTTTTTTCCGGATCTGAACAAGAACGCTGAATTTCTTTCAAAATCAATTCGCATCCGCTGCCTGCACCGACAATTAACAGCCGCTTTCGGGATTCCACCCGTCCGGCATCTGTCAGAATCAAAAAGGTGCGGCGGAAAATCAGACGAAACACCACAATTCCGCCAACAGCAAGAACCGCATTCAGAATCAAGAAGCCGAACGGAATATGCCACCGCAGCAATAACACCACAAGACTGCTGAGCACTTGCCCGATGACAACGCCAAGCGAGCAAGTGATATAGTCCCGCATATTAAAGTATCGCCAAAAGACATCATATGCTCCACTGACCGTTAACGTCAAAAAGGATAGCAGAATGTTGATGGCGAAATACGGAAGCAGGTGGTTCATCTGCATGACTGGTTGTTCCAGCAGGAAAAACACAAATACCGTTAAGACTATGCACAAAAATAGAATCCCAATATCAGCAGCCATTAAGATATATTTTCGTACAGAGTTTTTTTTTCGGGTTGCGTATCGTTTCAACAGCAATCATCTCTCAATCTCAAATTTTTTTTGCAATCCAATCCCCAGGATTTTGATTTATTGTACCATATTTTTTTCACAATGTCAAGAAAATAGACAAGAAACCCCGAAAAAGAAGAATAGAACGTAACATATCTGTAAAAAATAGGAAATTAAATTTTATGGTTTGATTTTGAAAGAACCAATTGCTTTTTGTGGGTGATTATGGTATAATAAATGGGATATTGGGCAGAAATGCTCAAATTCTTATATGGAAAACGAGGAAACGGAGGATATGAAACATGGATTCACAAACCACACTTTGGTATCGCAGTCCAGCGACAGATTTTGACCATGCACTGCCAGTCGGGAACGGCAGAATCGGGGGCATGCTGTTCGGCGACCCAGAACATGAAGTCATCAAACTCAATGAAGATTCTGTCTGGTCAGGCGGAAAACGAGAACGCAACAACCCAGATGCTTATGAAGGACTTTTGGAAATCCGCAAACTCCTCGCAGAAGAACACATTCAGGCAGCAGAAAAGATTGCCTTTGAAAAAATGCAGGGCGTAACTCCCAATGCACGGCACTATATGCCACTGGGCAACTTGGAAATTCACCAGAAATTACAGGGGAAAGCCCGTCAATATTGCCGCAGTTTGGATTTGGAACAAGCATTGGCAGCCGTACAATTCAACGTGAATGAGGTCAATTATATCCGGGAACTGTTTGTTTCCTATCCAGACCAGATTATGGTATTGCACATTGCTGCCGACCAAAAGGGCTGCATTTCGCTGTCCGTTGGAATTGATGGCAGAGAGGACGATTATGACGATTGTCGCCCATGTGCACCAAATACCATTCTCTATACTGGCGGTACAGGCGGAAAGAACGGCATTGGCTTTGCAGCAGCCCTGACGGGCAAGCAGACTGGCGGCACGATGCGAACACTGGGCGGTCAGCTGGTCATTGAAAACGCAGATGAAGTTACCCTGCTGCTCTCTGTGGCAACCAGTTTCTATCACGGGGATGACTACGAAGAAGCTGCCCGCATGGACGTTGCCTATGCACAGGACTGCACCTATGAAGAACTGCTCTATCGCCATTTGAGCGACTATCAGAAATTATTCCGGCGGGTACGCTTGAACCTGCCGGACAACAGCGAAGGCAACAGCACCCTGCCGACAGACGAACGCTTACAGCGGTTACGGGGCGATGAGGGCGACCACAAGGAATGCAAGCTGCAAATCCATGATGGACATCTTGCCGTGCTCTATTTCAACTATGGCAGATACCTGATGATTGCCGGAAGCCGTCCGGGCTCACAGCCGATGAATATGCAGGGCATTTGGAACGAAGATATGCACCCAGCATGGGGCAGCCGTTACACGGTCAATGTCAACACGCAGATGAATTACTGGCCGGCAGAAGTCTGCAACTTGTCAGAATGTCATTTGCCATTGTTTGATTTGATTGCACGGATGCAAGACCCGGGACGAAAAACTGCAAAGGAAATGTACCACTGCCGAGGCTTTGTCTGCCATCACAGCACAGATATTTGGGGCGATACCGCTCCGCAGGATTTGTGTAAGCCAGCAACGATTTGGCCGACTGGTGCAGCATGGCTCTGCCTGCACATTTTTGAACACTATCTCTTCACGCAAGACCGGGATTTCTTGTCTGCTCACTATGATTTGATGCGAGAAGCAGCCCTGTTCTTCGTGGATTATCTCATGGAAAACGAAAAGGGCGAGCTGGTAACATGCCCATCTGTTTCACCAGAAAATACCTATCGAACAAAATCCGGAGAAACTGGCAGTCTTTGCATGGGGGCAGCTATGGACTCTGAAATCATCACCGTTCTGTTTCAAGATGTCATCGAAAGCAGCCGGATTTTACAGCGGGATGAAGCCTTTGCACAAGAATTGTCAGACCTGCTGAAGAAGCTGCCGAAGATTAAAATCGGAAAGTATGGACAAATTCAGGAATGGTCGGAGGACTATGCAGAAGTTGACATTGGACACCGCCACATTTCACAGCTGTTTGCCCTATATCCGGCACACTTGATTGACCCACATCAGACTCCACAGCTCAGCAAGGCAGCACGGGCAACTTTGATTCGCCGCCTGATTCACGGAAGCCGGAATCACACTGGCTGGAGTCGTGCATGGATTATCAATATGTGGGCACGATTGCTTGATGGCAGAATGGCATATGAAAACTTGCAGCAACTGTTGACTTGGTCAACCAACCCGAATTTATTGGATTCTCACCCGCCGTTCCAGATTGACGGAAACTTCGGCGGATTGGCTGCGATTGCAGAATGCTTGCTGCAAAGCCATGCCGATGAACTGAACCTGCTCCCAGCACTGCCGCCGGAATGGACAACAGGCAGCGTTAGCGGACTGCGTGCAAGAGGTGGCTTTGAAGTGGGTATGCAGTGGGAAAATGGCAAGCTGACCACTGCTGCGATTCTCTCGCTGAACGGAAATCCATGCCGGCTGCGGTGCAATGCCGTTGCCAGCGTCACTTGCGAACAGAAACCAGTAGAAGCCCTGCAAGACGGAGAAACCATTCAGTTTGAAACCGTTGCTGGACACACTTATACCGTACGGATATAAATTGCAATTTCAGAAAGGAGGAAGTTGCATGAAACGAATAGGCAGCATCATTCTGTCGATGCTCTGCTTTTTTGTCATGACTGGCTGTCAGACGGTACAACAATATCCTCGTGTACCGCAGTCTGTTCCTCTTTCTACTACAGAAACAACAGAACCGCCAACCGAATCCGCTCCGGAAACGATGACAACCACGACGATTCAAGGTCCATCCTATCCGCAGGAAACCGTTTCCGCACCTGCCAGCATGGAAATGCCGGCAGAAGTACGGGTACAGGCGGAAGACTGCAAATTATCCACGCTGTTCACCGTGGAAAATGAACGCAGCGGATACACCGGAAGCGGCTATGTTGCCGGACTTTCCGGCGATTTACAAAACACATTATTATTTCAAGCTTCTGTTCCATCCTCACAGCACTATGATATTTCCGTTGTGATGGCGGCGGATGCCGATGCAACTTGTCTGATGACCGTAGAGGGAACGCCGTATAATCTCCTCACGATTCCCGGAACGGGAAAATTTGTACAGGCAACGGTACAGGGCGTTTATCTGGAGGCTGGAACTCGCACCATTACCATTCAGCAGGAAAGTGGCGATGCACTCATTGACTGCATTCTGCTGAAAAATGCAGAGAAACAGGACAGCGTTTCGATTTCCTCCGAACTCTGTGACCCGAATGCAACCGAAGAAACGAAAAATCTGATGCAATTTCTCGTGGGGCAATATGGAAAGACGATGATTTCCGGACAGTATGTTTCCAGTGCGGAAAATACCGAACTCACTCAGATCTATCAGATTACTGGACAACTGCCGTTGATTCGATTCGCAGACCTATACGGGTATTCTGGCAACGGCGGCTCTCCGGAAGAGGCAGATGCCATTGATTCTAGTTTAGAATGGGCAGAACGTGGCGGTGTCGTTGGCTTAATGTGGCATTGGAATGCCCCCATTGGAACAGCATCCGTTTACAAGGATGAAACAGACTTCTCCCTTGCAAACGCTGTGACGGATGCAGACATTGCCCACTTGAACCGCTATGAATTGCAACAACTCCGCAAAGATGGCACGATTTCAGCAGAATGCATTGCCCTGATTGAAGATATTGATGCTGCCGCAGAAGCGTTGAAAGAATTGCAGGAAGCTGGTGTTCCCGTCCTCTGGCGACCGCTACAGGAAGCAAGCAACGGCTGGTTCTGGTGGGGTGCATCTGGCAGCGAAGCCTATCAATGGCTGTGGCATCTTATGTATACCCGTATGGTAGACTATCACCAGTTGCACAACCTGATTTGGATTTGGAACGGGCAGAGTGCAGAATATCTCGTCCCCGACACAGAATATGATATTGCTGCTGCGGATATTTATGTGGATGCTGATGAAGCATATGGCAGCCGTTACGAACAATTTTTTGCTTTACAGAAGATTGCAAAAAATAAGATGGTTGCCCTCAGCGAATGCAGCACCATTCCAGACTTGACCGCCATTCGGCGAGATCAAGCAGTCTGGTCGTTCTTTGGGCTGTGGTATGGCGAATATCTAATGGACGACGCTGTTGGTTATACCACGAAACAACAGATGATTGATGCTTATAATTCCGATTTGGTTTTGACCCTTTCAGAATATCAGGCTTGGTATGCTCCCAAACAGGCCACTACAGGGGAAGCTACCGTTCAAACAGAAACAACCACAACCACTATTCCATAAGGCGATTTTGCAAATACTATAAAATCCGCACGGGTTTCACAACACGTGCGGATTTTTTTACGCTCTACAAGTTGAAAGAAATTGCCGCAGCAATCGTAGGTGAGTTTTCCACTTTGCCGGCTTTTTCGGCTCTGGCAGGGTGGAAAATCCACAAGGGGTACAAACTGCCGCCCATGCATCATCTTTTGGAAATGCTGCTCGGTCTGCCTCTGCTGCATGATGACAGAGCATTTCGATTGCCCCCTGTGCCGCTGGAAGCGGATGCTCGAAAAAGTGGGTTGCCAGCTGCATAGCACGTTCCTGTCCACGCTGAAACATGAAATCCTGCGTAACAACTTCCGGCAGATGCTCTGCATTCGGCAACAGCAAGCCCATGAAATAGGGGTCTGCGTTCCAGTCGCATTCTCGCCGCATCATGCGGAATGGGTCGTCAAAATAGGTATTCACTGCCAAGGCAACGCTGCAACGCTCTGCAAGAGAAGGCTGTTCTGCCTGAATTGCTGGATATAATCGCCCGTAATGCTGGAACACGGCTCTGGCTGCTGGCAGCCACATTCCCTGCAAGCCCAGACAGCGAGGGTTTTCCACGTCTGCAATGCGATTATCCCCAATCTGCAAAAATTGCTTTGGTGGGATTTCCATGCGTTTCAACTGTCGATAAATTCCGCCGTTCGCCTTGCTATATCCCAATTCAGAGGACAGCAGCAACAAATCATAGTCGCCTGCTCCGACTTTTTGCAGCATTCGCACAATCTGGTCGATTGGCAGATACATATCTGTTACAATGGCGATGTGTTTTCCGGCTTCTTTCGCCGCACAATACAGGGAAAGTCCGCTCTCTCTCGGATAGCAGTACCGCCATTCCAGTTCCAGTTCCAAATCCATCCACTGCTGTATCACGGCATCAGAAACACCCGTTTTCTGCTGGATTGCCTGATAGATTTCGAGAAAGGTCAGTTCCCGTTTTCTGCCCTGCCGCAGCTGGTTTTCCGTCTGACTCCGCAGTGCTGCAAAATCTGGCACTTGCAATTCCTGTTCCATCTGACAGAACAGGTCGTCCGGCTGCAAAAACGGACGCAGCAACAGGGTATCAAATAAATCAAATCCAATCCAATCATATGCCATCATTGCAGTGCGAATCTGTTCGCAGGAATTCATAGACAGCATCCTCCTTTTCCAAAAGAAAACACCCCTGCCGCTTGACAGGGATGTTTTTTGTTACATTTCGCTTCTGTTTTCCAGTGCCTTATAAAGCGTGACTTCATCGGCATATTCCACCACACCGCCGACTGGCAATCCAAATGCCAAACGGGAAACTTTTATCTGCATCGGCTTGAGCAGCTGTGCGAGATACATCGCTGTGGCATCGCCCTCCACAGTGGGATTCGTTGCCATAATGACTTCTCGAACCGTTCCGCTCTGTAACCGTGCCAACAGTTCCCGAATCTTCAGCTGTTCCGGCATGACACCGGTCAGCGGAGAAATCAGCCCGTGCAAAACGTGGTAAACGCCATGATATTCGTTGGTACGCTCGAAAGCAGCAACGTCTTTCGGTGCTTCCACCACACAGATGATTCCATGATCTCTGGTATCATCGCTGCAAATCGGACAGACTGCTTGGTCAGTGAGGTTTTGGCAGCAGCTGCAATAGTGAATCGCTTTTTTGGCGTGAACCATTGCATCTGCAAATGCCTGTACTTCTTCTTCCGGTCTGGAAATCAGATAATACGCCAGACGCTGGGCAGATTTCATGCCGATTCCCGGCAACTTTGCAAACTGTTCTGCCAACAGCACCATGGGCAGTGCATTGCTGTCTGCCATTGATTAAAACAGACCCGGCAGGGATACGCCACCTGTAATCTTGCTCATTTCGGTTTCTGTTGTGCTTTCTACCTGGTTTACAGCTTCGTTGATGGCACTGATGACCAGATCCTGCAACATTTCTACATCTTCCGGATCAACCACTTCCTTGTTGATAGTCAGGGACTTGATGGTCTTCTTCCCTGTTACAACAACAGAAACTGCACCGCCGCCAGAGGTTGCAGAAAATTCTCTGTTTTCGATGTCTTCCTGTAAGGTGGTGATTTCATCCTGCATCTTCTGTGCCTGACGAATCATTGCATTCATATTCTGGGCACCGCCCATATTCTGCTTTGGTAATCTTGCTTTCATGATTGAGATCTCCTTAAAGAATGAATTTAAATCAAAAATTTTTTATTCCACAGCAGTTTCAAGATTGCTGTCTTTGGCTTTTTGCAACAGTGTCTGCACCGGAGAAACCTCCGTCTGTGCCGGATTACTGCATTTTGCAAGAATTTTATATTCCTGCCCTAAAATCTGCCGTACCGTATCGCCAAGTGAACGGGCATTTTCATGATTTTTCAGCAGGGTCAGGAAAAACGGATTCTTTGCAACGATCAAGAGCGTTCCGCCCCGAATATAGGCATCCGATTCCGCAAGGCTGCCGGAAACTGCCGGATTCACACTCCGGTATGCCTCCAGAATATCTGCCCACTGGGAAACAGGTTGAATCTGTTCCTGTATAGTCTGTGTTGGGGTGGGCGTTGGCTGCGGTGCAGGCGATTGCGTTGACACTTCTGCCTGCTGGACAGCTGCTACAACCGGTCTTGGTGCTGGGGCTGCTGCTGGCATCGCTGCAAGCGGTGTTTGTACCGTTGCTGGCAGCGTCAGCCGAATCAACGCCAATTCCAATTCTGTTCGTTTGCCCGGATTTCGCTGCATCCGTTCTCGGCAATCCTGCAAAACAGAAATTGCACGCAGGATTTGTTCCATCGTCACCGGACTGGTCAGTTCCCGCAGCTGTGGGAGTTCCTCCGGCAGACAACTCAGCAATTCTTCCGGAACATTGCCGGCTTTCAGCAGCATCATATTCCGCAGCTGTTCTGTCAACTCCTCGCAGAGTCTTGCCATATCTTTCGAGCCTTGATACAAGACATCGACTTCTTTCAATGCATCGCCCAGCCGATTTTGCAGAACATCTTCCAGAATCCGAAACAGCGGTGCTCGACCCGATACACCAGCTGCCTCCGCAACGGCTTCCGGCGTAATCGCTCCCTCGGAAACTGCTGCACACTGGTCTAACAGGGAAATCGCATCTCGCATTCCGCCATCTGCACAGCGGGCAATCTGAAGATCTGCCCCTTCTGCCAGCGGAATTTGTTCTTTTTCTGCAATGTATCGCAGTCGGGCAGCGATATCCTCCAACCGAATCCGATGGAATGCAAACCGCTGACACCGAGATAAAATCGTGGCTGGAACTTTGTGCATCTCTGTGGTCGCCAGAATGAATTTCACATATGCCGGCGGCTCTTCCATGACTTTCAGCAATGCCCCCCATGCACTTCCAGAAAGCATATGCACTTCGTCAATAATATAAATCTTATAGGCACAGCGTTCCGGACGGTAAACCGTACCTTCCCGCAAATCCCGAATATCTTCTACACTGTTATTCGATGCCGCATCAATTTCAATCACATCGGACAAAATTCCACGGTCAGCGTCTTTGCAGATGTCACATTCCAAACAAGGATTGCCGTTGACAGCGTGCGGACAGTTCACAGCTTTCGCCAAAATGCGGGCACAAGTGGTTTTCCCCGTTCCACGAGAACCCGTAAACAAATAAGCGTGTGCCGTCTTTCCGGTACGCACTTGATTTTGTAAGGTTTCCGTGATATGCGGCTGAGAAATCACATCGTCAAACGACATCGGACGCCATGTCCGATATAATGCTTTGTACATGGAATCCGCCTCCTTTTTCTGTCGTTTTCCAAAATACAAAAAAATTCCGGAACATGGGTGTGCAGGTTGACTGCGGCACACAAAACGATCCGCTTAATGCTGCTCGGTCCCCCGCCTGACATGGTTCACGGTGCTTTGTTGCACAGGACCCGCACACCGATATTCCGGAATGGATCCGACAGCAGAGCCTTTGTGCAGCTGCACACACTCCGCCGTGACAATTTTTATTATACCACACAGCAAACAGAATTTCAAGTGTTTTTGCAAAAAAATTTTATTTTTTCTGCAAATTCTGCAATTTGGAAACAGGGATTCGGAAAGCAACAACAAAAACAGAAAAAGTGTGCTGGACAAACCCGATTTTTTCTGGTATACTAATTCCAACAAAACGGAAACACCCCTGTTTCCACTGTGACTGACTTTAGAAAGAGAGGACTTCTGCTTATGCTGCCAACGACCATTCAGCCATTTACCCTGCTCTCTGACCAAGACGGCTTACCGCTGTCGGGCTTGCTGCTCCTGCCGCAGGAGGAAACCACACCTTGTGGTATTCTTCAGGTTTCCCACGGCATGTGCGAGCACAAAGAACGCTATCTGGATTTTCTCCGCCACTGCACCAAACAGGGTTATATCTGCCTGATTCATGACCATCGGGGACATGGGGAGAGCATCAGCGACACCATTCCGCTGGGCTATTTCGGGGAAGATGGTGCAGAAGCACTCGTTGCCGACCTGCACCAGATGACAGAATGGATTCAAACGCAATATGCAGGGCTGCCGCTCTATCTGCTGGGGCACAGCATGGGCTCGCTCATTGCTCGCTGCTATCTGCGGCAATATCCCGACATTCTGGACGGTTTGATTCTCAGTGGTTCACCCTCTCCGCTGCCGGCAATGACCCGTATGCAGTCTATTTTAAATCGAGTCATTGTGCATCGGGGCGATACCAGCCACAGCAAACGCATTGACCGCATTCTGTACAATACATTTCAGCGTCCGTTTCGCTCGGAATCCCGTTCTAACACATGGATTTGCAGCGATGAAGCGGTTGTAGATGCTTACAATGCCGACCCACTCTGTCAATTTCACTTCACATTAAACGGCTATGCTACCCTGCTCGCCCTGTTAAATACCACTTACAACACCAAAGACTGGACGATTACACAGCCAGAGCTGCCGATTTGGTTTTTCTCCGGCGGCGATGACCCTTGTCGGGGCAATGATACCCGTTTTCAACAGGCTGTTGACCGCATGGCAGAACTGGGCTACCAGAATGTAAACAGCACGCTGTTCCCTCGGATGCGGCACGAAATTCTCAACGAACGCAACAAGGCAGTTGTATACGCTGAGATTCTGGAAACATTGGACGCTTGGAACTGCTAAAGAATCCGACTTTTTCGCACAAAAAGTTCTCAGATTCTATAAAAATGATACTTGACAATTCCCTATTTTTCTTGTACAATAAAAGAGTGAGCGAACTGTATGGTAGCGTGGATGCTGGTTTCCAGTACATCCATGAGGAAAGTCCGAGCATCGCAGGGTGGGATAGTTGCTAACGGCAACCGGGGGCAACCCTAGAGCAAGTGCAACAGAGAGATACCGCTTTCTTCGGAAAGTAAGGGTGGAAAGGCGTGGTAAGAGCACACCAGAGCATAGGTGACTATGCTGCTATGTAAACCTTATCCGATGCAACGTCTATTGGTGCGGCATTCTAACACTGACCCGGTGGGGATGGCGTAATGACGGCTAGAGCTGTGCGGCGACGTACAGTCGAGATAAATTACCATACTCGACAGAACTCGGCTTATAGGTTCGGTCACACCAATAGCGGACGTTCTTCGGAGCGTCCGTTTTTCATTGAGCATGTTTTCCAGCAGCCCACTACTGCTGGAAATCTACCATAAAAAATCGGTTTACGTCCATCGCAAGCCGTTTCAACGAATAACAGCAAGAATTCTCCCACCCCTACAGGTGGTGAAAGGAATTGCAAATAAGAAAGTGCATGTCAGTGACGGGCGGAGAGAAATCGGTATCCACCACTGACACGAGGCAAACCACAGTCAGCCCTCTGCTGACATGTCAGACTCTGTGAAATCACCGACTGTGGATTGATAAATAATCAGGAGGTTTTCTTATGGAACAGACACTTCAAATCGGCATTTTCGGCGATTCGATTAGCAAAGGCATTGTCTTAGATGCGGAAACTCACCGTTACAGCAGCCTGAAAAAAGAAATCACCGAATGGATTTCCCCTTCCACTGCCCTGCATAACTTCTCTGTTATGGGCAGCACCATTCAAAAGGGCTTATCTATTATCACTCGTCACACCGACCAACTCGCAAGTTATCAGAATGTCTTTCTGGAATTTGGCGGAAACGATTGCGATTTTGACTGGAGTGCCGTTTCAGAACGACCACAAGCACACCATGAACCGCATACCCCACTGAAACAATTTGAAGCCCTCTATACAAAAGCCATTCAGCTGATTCAGGAGAAAAAAGGCAATCCGATTCTTTTAACGCTGCCACCGCTCGAACCAAAACGGTATTTTCAATGGATTTCCCGCAACCTGCATCCAGACAATATTCTGCACTGGCTGGGCGGTGTGGATACGATTTACCGCTGGCAGGAAATGTATAACATGAAAGTGCTCCTATTGGCACAAAAGCTGCATGTTCCAGTGGTCGATATCCGGAGTGCATTTCTCGCACAGCACGGCTATCAGGCATTGCTCTGTGAGGATGGCATTCATCCAAACCGCAAGGGGCATCGGTTCATCTATAAAACCATCATGCAGCAGTATCACCCTTGTTTACAAAATTAAACAGACAAAAAGATCCCGCTGGGCAAGCAGCTTCTTGTCCAACGGGATTTTCTTATTTTTTTCCACTGTGTGCCGTTTTCCGAATGGGCAATCGTCCAATCGTAAAACCGCCGCTTGTATGATCACTAGCAATATTATAGGTAACATGAGAAGTTGAGAAGTTATTTTTGACACGGCGAACATCGGAAAGTTCCTGCAAAATCTTTGCGGTGTTCCGAGCATCTGCCAACGCACCATGTTCTGTTCCTTCAAAATAAATCTGCATCGAACCCAGTGCGGTTACTAATTTCATCGGTTTGGAAAAGCCATAAATTCGCTGGTGCAGCCGCTGTAAATCCACCCACCAGCCATAGAAATTGCCCAGCAACGGACGTTCTTTCCATTCAGCTTCTGCCTGAAAAACATGCTGGTCGCTGCCACTCCAAGTATAAAAGCGGTAAGAGTCCTCCTGTGGCAGCCAAGCTTCAAACGCCTGCATTGCCTCCGAAAAGGAAACCTGCCCCACTAGCATTTCATTGGTAATGCCTGTAATCGCCGTGACGAACGGCGGAACTGTTCCATATTGTGGCTTTACATACATCTGAAATTCGTCATAGATTTCATTGTCTGCATCCAGAGCAACCGCTCCGATTTCAATAATCTCATGTACGCAATAGGGTTCTTGCTTCCGCCTATACGGAATAAATTCCAAGTCCAGTACGATTTTCTTTCCTCGCACGCTTTCACATCCTCCCCTTATTGCTGCTGTGGATTTTGCTTTGGTTTAGCCGAGGATTCCCAGCCCTTCCAGCAGAATCTTCACGCCAATCGCCAGCAAAATACAGCCGCCTAATATGCCGGCTTGCTTTTCAAATCGGTCGCCGAACAGGTTTCCAATTTTTACGCCCGCCAGAGCAAACAAAAATGTAATACTGCCAATCAACAAAATAGACAGAAAAATATTGACATCCAGCATCATGGAAAAGGTGACACCAACCGCCAAGGCATCGATGGAAGTGGCAACTGCCAGCAAAAACAGTTCCCGGAAATCCACCTTGTTGGGACAGACTGCGGTTTCTTCGGAAGGTTCTTCTTTCTTCTGCCGGATGGATTCCAACAGCATTTTTCCTCCGATAAACGCCAACAAAATAAATGCAATCCAGTGGCTATACCGCATGATATGCTTTGCAAACAATGCACCCAACAGCCAGCCCGTTAACGGCATGAATGCCTGAAATCCGCCAAAGAAAATGCCTAGCCAGAGGGCTTGTTTCCAGTTAAACTTCCGCATTTGCAGCCCTTTGCAAATTGAAACTGCAAAGGCATCCATCGAAAGGCCGACTCCAAGCAAACAAATTTCACCGATTCCCAAATAAAAACACTCCGTTTCATGAAATCAGAACCTTGCAATTACTTACAAGGTTCTAATTTACCATTTTTAGTATAACACAATCCACTTTTCTTGTCAATAGACATCTTATGTATTGTCAAGATGAAATAGAATCCCCCGATGCAATCACTTGCATCGGGGGAATTCTTTTTCTGTCATGTCACATCTGTCACAACATGTTGTCTAAAATCACATGGTTTCGGGCAAATTAGCCTTCATACCACATAGAGCCTTCCAAAGACTTCAGGGACGGAACAACATCCGGCCACTGCGGATCCTGGTTAGCTGCCTTCTTCGCATAGAATGTCAGGTCATTAACAGCATCCTGTACGCTGATTACCTTGCCATCAGCATTATGACCTTCCTTGCATTCTGTATCAATATCTGCGAGGAAGTATGCCAGCTTGTTCAGCATTTCATCTTCGTTGAATACAACACCTTGCTGATTTGCTGCAGTCTTTGCATAGTAAGTCAGAATATCAACAGCATCCTGTACTTCTACCATACCAGACAAGTTTGCGTCACCCTTAACACCGATATAAACGGTCGGGGTAGCATCCGGAATCAGAACGTTTTCTGTACCATTATTGTAGTATGCCTGGATTGTACCTGCATAGTACTTGTCAGCCTGTACATAAGTGCTCTTCGGAGTTGCACCATTGAAGTTTACCTTGTCGAGGATGTCTTCCTTAGAAACAATGTTGCCATCAGCATCTGTCGAAATCAATGTTACAGACTTGAACAGATCGGTTGCCTTGAATTCTCTTTCATCTACAGAGAAGTAGAAGTTCGGGTCAGCCAGTTCAAAGATAACAGTTGTTACATTCGGCTGCGGCTGTGTTGTAGTAGCAGAGGTTGTAGTAGTTGCTTCAGTTGTAGAAGTAGTGGTTGCTTCGGTGGTAGTTGTAGATGTAGATGAAAAACAAAAAACGACAACTATAGATGATGTTAAAGTTGCAGTCTGTCCAGAGTGTGGACATACAGAAATGTATTTAGAGGATTTAACTAAATTGAAGTAAAATTAGATATGATTGAAACAGGATAAAAAATTTTGATGGAATGCTTGTGGAGAAAATAAATATGAAAAAACTTAATTATACAGAAGATTTATTGAGAGTTATCTTCTTTTGGATAGGAATATTCTTTCTTGTTTCCGGTGTCTTAAGTTTTCTTGGGATATTAAAACCAGCAGTAAACTCAGGCATTCAGAATCCAGATATGTTGGGAACTGTGTTTTCTATAACCGGGGTGCTTTTGTGTATAATAAGTGCTGCTCTTGGAATTTATACTGCAAAGCTTGATAAATTACATTTACAATTAATCGAAAATGGTACAAAAGTGAAGGGCTTGGTAGAAAAAGTATATTTGCAAAAATACACAAGATATAGAAGACAGATTCCATACAGGATTTTGTATAGTTTTACATATCATGATAAAGTGTATTATCATAAAAGCCGTTTGGTATGGGAAAAGCCGGATCTTAAGAAAGGCGACTTGATTACCGTATATGTAAATAATCTTGGTAAATCAACAGTTTATAATTGCAATGAAGCGGTCTGATATCTAGCCTCTATATTTCGGAAAAATACTGCACGATCTGTGGTTTACAGAAGAGCAGCTTCAAAGAATGCTGAGGATGAAAAATGCAAATCCATCAGATGTATGGAAATTCAGAGATTATTAATTGGACAAATCAAAAAACTTGGTAAGAGTATTTTCATAATTCTGTTCAATTTTGTCTATGTTTTCGAGAATCCTGTTCATGTACAAATGCAACTAAATTAGAGTATAATAAGGGAAAACATTGAAACTGGGTTTCCGTATTGGACATTCCTGTGATGGCAGGAATGTCCTTTACATATAGCGGTAAATTCTGAAGTAGTTGGCATAGAAGTTCATGAGGTAGTTGACGTATGCTTTAAATCTTTTCATTTCGTTTTCCTCCCTATATAGTCAAGTCTTTTTTCCTTGAAAATCAAGGATTTTTTAGTGTTTCATCAATAAATATCTCAGAAGAAGGAGCCATAGGAATGGACATTTCTCTGTATCTGGTACGAAAATAGCGGATTTTGGGTGCACGAAGTAAAACGTCTTCTTATTTCGTTCTACATGGCCTTGTGTGTACCCATCCATCTACGACAGCGAACCTCCCATATCTACCAGGATCATCAGTCTATGCCAAGTCCTAACTTCTCTCGTCCCGCCTGTCCATAACCAGGGTGTCAGCTTAGCTCCTCTACAGGGTCATGCCCTCTGGAAAATATTCCTGCCGACTACTGGCTCATTCTTTGTTTGTTGTATTACTGACTTCTTTCCTGCAACAGCACCTTCCGGTGGACGTTTTCCTGTTACATTCCATTTGTTTATTGCTTCCAGCTATCATGGCTGGTCTCAGCCCTTCATTCTTTCCTTTCAAAGGCTCAGACCGGCCATGATACACTGTTTCTTTCTCTTTATGCTGCTAACTGTATTTCTGGTCTTACAATGTCATTTAACATCTTCTGACTGTCATAATCCACGCCTTTCGTTAGTATCGTATAAAATATCCGGATCAGTTTGCATGCCACCGCTATCACCGACTGCATCTTTTTTAGTGGATTTTTTTCCCTCGTCCGATAATAACTATGGATCTCTTTAAACTCTTTATTTTTCCCAATCACGGATATCGCAGCTTCATACAATGCATATCTCAAACGCTTTCTTCCCCTGTGGCTGATCCTGCTCTCCCCGTTATGTTTCCCGGAACTGTCTGCAACAATGGCATAACCGGCAAGCTTCTGCACCTGTTTCGGATTATCAAAACGTCCAATGTCTCCTACTTCTGCGATAAAGCAGCTTACCGTCTTTATCCCTATCCCATTGATCTCCATCAGCTTATCTATATAGGGAATCTCAGAAAGTGTTTCCTTTATCTCTTGCATAAGTTCATCCATCCGGTTTTTGTATGTTTCGTAGTCATTCAGTAGGTTTCGGATCTCTTTCCTGGCACTTCTCGGTGCTTCCGTATTTCCGATGCTGTGCTCCGCTGCTGTTACCAGGGTCGTTGCCCTCTTTATCCCAGCGCCTTTCAGCCTTGCATCTCTCCATATCTTATTCACTCCATTCACGCCAAGCTCTTTGATATCACATGGCAGTGGTGCCTGTTTAATTACCATCAGTCCGCTTACCGCATCCGGATTCCTGTAAACGTCTTTTATTTCTGGAAAATAAATGCTGAACCAGCGGGCGATCCTGTTTTTGATTCTTGTAATCTCTTCCTGTGTCTGAATACGAAGGTTGGACAGATTTCTGATCTCTGCATAGATTCCGGTTGGAATATATGGATAAGAAAATCTTCCCTCATTCACCAGACCCGCAATTGTTTTTGGATCTTTACGGTCATTCTTGCTCGGGTTATTATCATCCAGTTCTTTGGACTTCTTAACATGATGCGGATTTACATGCACCGGCTTCATTCCCTGTTCCTGCAGGTACGCTCCAAGGTTCAGCCAGTAATGTCCCGTCGGTTCCATTCCTGGAATAATCGTTTCCATTCCATGTTTTTCCGCCATATCATTCATCCATGCTTTAAAAGAAGCAAATCCGGCTTCGTCATTACTGAAAGCAAAAGGCTTTTTCGAGTACTCATAATTGCGCCAGTTAAAAGCCCTTGCATAATGCGTTTCACTTCCAACATCAATACCAACAATTAAAGTTTTTTCCGTAATAGATGCAATTTTTGCGTTCTGTGTGTTATAATTCATTTCAAGTACCTCACTGTTTGATAAGATTTTTTACTAACCGTCCAAAGTCAGTAATCTTATTTTACTCTGAGGTATTTTTTTCTCAACCTTCTTTCTCGGAATTCCCTATATTTGAATTATACAAGAAGCTCCTTCAAATAGTTATTTTATTTTTCATGATTTTCAAAAAAAGTTCTATTATATTCATGAAGCTTCTCTATTTCTATTACTTCTTCATCTGTCATATCTGATGTACGATAATATGGATACAACTCATAACCATCAACACTATAATTATTTGCTTCATCCGTATCTGTATTGTTATCTGAAAAATCACTTTCTGCCTCGATTCCCAACGGTGCATCCACATTGTCTTCGCGGCTAGACATTTTGGGAATAATTTCAATTTGTAAGTTATCATTTTCATTTGAAGCAAACACACCTAATGCAGATGTTATAGTAAAAAACACAGCAAGTATAGTAATAAAGGGAGTATGCTTTTTGAATTTCATAATTTTCACAATTCTTTCTTTTACAGAATTTCCTCCAAATCTGTTGGCAACTGAAAAAAATCTTAAATCATAATCTGCCATCTCATAAATGCAAAGAGCATATTCCTTCCGGTTTTTATAATCCATATTTCTAATAGCTTCCTCATCACATGCAAATTCCATGTCCTTTGATAAAAAATAATATAAAATCCAGACAAATGGATCAAACCAATAAAGGCAAAAAATAAAAGCTGACAATGATTTTACTAAATTATCTTTCCAAAAAATATGTGCTTTTTCATGTAACAACACATTTTGTAAAAGTTTTAAATTATTATAATTCATCGCCTTAGGTA
>OIAD01000477.1_pt1 | contig 20588 bp, 15 predicted proteins | sample 1580601 | NCBI WGS metagenome assembly OIAD01 (sample SAMEA3882554, study PRJEB24775) | human gut metagenome | biome: human-associated habitat; feature: intestine environment; material: feces | place: Netherlands | collected 2009/2010
GGAATCGAACCCGTGACCTCCGCCTTACCAAGGCGACGCTCTACCGACTGAGCCACATCAGCATTCGCAAGTTGTTTTGTTTTTTTGTTAGCTCCTTGCTACATTTGGTATTCTATCAAAACTATAGTGAATTGTCAACAGTTTTTTCTACAAATTTGAAAATTTTTATTTGTTCACAGATTTTTCTGCGCTTTTGACAATTCACCGTAATTTTTTCGGTCGTTTTCCCATCTCACGAACAGACCTCCCTCACTTTACTGCGGATTCTCTGCAGTGCATTGTCGATTGCCTTCGGCTGCTTTCCAAGTTTTTCTGCAATCTGCGTATAATCGTACCCTTTCAGATACAATTCCAGCACCTGGTACTCAAATTTGCTGAGCCGTTCTTTGATCCGCTCATGCATGCCGATTACGTTTTCCCGGCTGATCATGATCTCCTCCGGTGTCTCCTCGTCCACCAGGCGCAGCTCCTGCTCGGAAACCGGTTCACTTAACGAGACGAAGCTGTTCAGCGGCTGATGCTTCTGGCGCTGGGACGATGCCACTGCCGAATACATCTGACGGTCGATGCACAGGCCGGCGAAGGTGGCAAACGATGCCTCCTTCCCCGGTTTGTAGTCACGCACTGCCTTAAAAAGTCCGAGCATGCCCTCCTGGATCAGATCCTCGTGATCTCCGCCCACCAGGTACAGCGCCCTCGCCCTGGTCCGCACCAGCGATTTGTATTTGTCGATCAGATAATCGGTAATCTCGCGTTCTCCTGCCCGCAGACGCGCAATCAGCTCCTCATCCGTACAGGTATCGTAATCTTTCACCATCATATCTCTTGTATCCTTCATCTTTCTTCCGCCGGAGCGTAATGTGATTTTCCGCAATTTCTAGCAGCTTCTCTGTCTTACAATCTCATAAGCGAGCACGCCGGCTGCCACGGAAGCGTTCAGAGAGTCGATATCGCCTTTCATCGGAATTGTGGCTGTGAAGTCGCAGTTTTCTCTCACCAGACGGCTGACACCCTCTCCCTCATTTCCGATTACAAGGCCGATCGGTCCTTTGAGGTCGAGATCATACATTCTCTGTCCGTTCATGTCCGCGCAGACAAACCAGATGCCCTTTTCCTTTAGCATTTCCATGGTCTGCACCAGATTCGTCACCTTTGCCACCGGTGTGTAATTTAATGCACCTGCCGACGTTTTGGCAACGGTTGCTGTCAGGCCGACTGCGCGGTGCTTCGGCACGATGACACCATGTGCGCCTGCCAGGTTTGCGGTACGGATGATCGCACCGAGGTTATGCGGATCCTCAATGCCGTCCAGCAGAAGGATAAATGGCGGCTCTCCTTTCTCCTCTGCGCGCGCGAGGATGTCCTCAACGGTTGCATAACTGTAGGAAGCCACCTGTGCAATGACACCCTGATGCTTTCCGGTGGTGGACAGCTCGTCAAGACGTTCTTTTTCTACATAATTGATGATGGTATCGTGTTTTTTCGCCTCACGGATGATCGTGCGGATCGGGCCGTCCTGGCTGCTTGCAAGGACGAACAGCTTGTCCACGGTCTTGCCGGAGCGGAACGCCTCGATGACAGCGTTTCTTCCCTCTACCATGCCGCCTGTAAACTCCTCATCCGCCTGCTGTACTTCCTGTTTTCTGTCTCTGTCACGGTAATCTCGTTTCCCCTTAAAGTCACGTTTTTTTCCGTCTCTTCTCTCAAAGTTTCTCTTGTCGTTTCTGTTGTTTTCTCTCATATCATTCCTGTTCCGCGGTCCCAAAAGCAGTGGGAACTTTTGCTTTTTCAAAAGCCCCACTGCCCTGCCGCTTCTTTTTTATTTTCTGAATCTTATCTGCTCTCACACTTCGCCAAGTCCTGCCCGGATCAGGTCGATCATCCGCTTGTAATCCCCTTTCAGGTACAGATACCCCATCACGGCCTCAAACCCGGTTGCCCGGCGGTAGTCGATCGTGGACGCATTTTTTGCCTTGGTATAGGATTTCGCATTTCTGCCTCTTTTATAAATCTGTTTTTCCTCTTCGGTAAACAGCGGCTCCAGAATTTCAATCATCGCCGACTGTTTCTCCGCCTTTACAAGCCCTGCCGCATGGCGGTGCAGCTTGTTGACCTGCATATTTGCTTTCCGCACCAGAATCGTGCGGATGACGATCTCATACGCAGCATCCCCGATGTAGGCCAGCGTAAGCGGCGAATACATGCGGATGTCATGCTGTTCCAGTCCGAATACCTCCGAAAGATAATCCTTCTCCCCGAAAACCGCCTCTGGAAAAAGCTCCTCGTTTTCTGTCTCTTTGCCCACTTCCGTCACTTCTGTTCTGTCCTTTCTTTTTTCCTCATCTGACGCAGCTCGCCCTCCAGCTCGAGCACACGGTTCGTAAGCTCCGTATTCTCCTGCTGCAGTACTTTGATATCCTCGAAAATCGGGTCCGGCAGATGAATGTGATCCATGCTTTTTCTCGGAATCCGCACATCATTCTGCTTCACAATGTGCCCCGGCACGCCGACGACGGTACAGTTCGGCGGAACCTCCTCGATCACAACCGATCCGGCTCCGATTTTGGAGTTTTCCCCGATCGTAAACGATCCGATGATCTTCGCACCGGCGCTGACCATAACATTGTCCTTCAGCGTCGGATGACGTTTCCCGGTCTCCTTACCATTACCGCCAAGCGTCACGCCCTGATACAGCGTCACGTTGTCTCCGATAATGGCTGTTTCTCCGATAATCACACCAGAACCATGATCAATAAACAATCCCTTTCCGATCGTCGCACCCGGATGGATTTCGATACCGGTTTTTCTCGCTGCCCGCTGTGAAATCCACCTGGCCAGAAAGTAATGGCCTTTCAGATATAGCTTGTGCGCCCGTCTGTACTTCAGCATAACACGAAATGAAGGATACAGCAAGACTTCCATGGGAGAATGTATCGCCGGATCCCGCTCCTGAATCACCTGAAATTCCTCTTTAAAATACGCGAAAAAACTCATCTTTCCTCTCCTTGCCTCCTGCTGGGACTTTTCCGGATTTTTATTTCTTACCATCATTCTGCATAACAGTAATATTCAAAAACGGAGCTGTTTCATCTCCGATAAAGACGAAATAGCTCCGTGGTTCCACTTTACTTTAAGGGCACACCTGCCCTCTTCTTTTCTTCTGCATAACGTGCAGGACCCGTGCCGGACTACCCACTTTTTCCGCTTCACCCGGCCAGCTTCCGGACGCACTTCAAAAACCCTCGTTTCAGGCAGCTTCCAGCCCCATTTGTCTGCCATTCTCTGTGAAACAATTCTGATTTTCTACTTTTTCCGTTCCAAGCCTTTTTCTGTTTCCGTTTGTTCTAGTTTATGCAAATTTTTCTCGTTTGTCAAGCAAATTTCCGCCGGATCCACTTGCTGATTTCGACCGCCGGAATGACAAGCAGTCCAAGGCCGATCGCCACATCATATTCCAACGCGCTGATCCGCTCAAAACCGAACGCACTCGACAGTACCGGGATGTAAATGACGGCGGATGTGAGGACAAATGAGAGTGCCATCGCGCCCCACAGATACTTGTTCTGATGCTTCATGTGGAAAATAGAACCTTTCCGTGATCTCATATTGAAGGAATGGAAAATTTCCACCATAGAGAGTGTCAGAAACGCCATCGACATGCCGTCCGGGCTGTTGACGATTTCCCAGCGGCCGGCTTCCAGATAGTGGCCGATGAAGTAGGACGCCAGCGTCAGCACCGTAATCACGATGCCCTGAAACGCAACATCAAAGCCGAGGCCGTCCGCAAAAATACCGTCATCCGCATTTCTCGGCGGGCGTTTCATGATGTCTGCCTCACCGTCCTCCATACCGAGCGCCAGCGCCGGGAAGCAGTCCGTAATCAGGTTGATCCAGAGCAGATGCACCGGATTTAAAATCGTAAAGCCCATCAGCGTCGCGCAGAAAATCGACAGCACCTCGGCAAGGTTCGATGCCAGAAGGAACTGAATTGCCTTGCGGATATTATCGTAGATTCGTCTTCCTTCCTCAACCGCCGCGATGATCGTCGCAAAATTGTCGTCCGCGAGCACCATATCTGCCACGTTTTTCGTCACATCCGTTCCCGTGATGCCCATTCCGATGCCGATATCCGCACGCTTGATCGACGGCGCATCGTTGACTCCGTCTCCTGTCATCGCGGTGATTCTGCCTTTCCGCTTCCACGCATCGACAATCCGCACTTTATGCTCCGGCTGAACGCGTGCGTAAACAGCATATTCCTCGATTCTCCGGTCAAGCTCCTCATCGCTTAACTGGTCAATCTCGGCTCCCGTTACCGCTTTCCAGCCCGCCTCCAGAATACCCAGCTCTTTTGCAATAGCAACCGCTGTGTCTTTGTGGTCACCCGTAATCATCACCGGACGGATGCCTGCCCCGCGGCATTCCCGGATCGCATCGACTACTTCCGGCCGCACCGGATCAATCATACCGCAAAGTCCTAAAAAGCAGAGATCCTGCTCCAGAAAGTCCGGCTCCTGGGAGGACGGCATCTGGTTCCACGCTCTTCCTGCTGCCGCCAGCACGCGGAGTGCCTGGTCTGCCATCGCCTTGTTCTGCGACAGGATTTCCTGCCGGAATGCTTCTGTCATCGGCTGTTTTCTGCCGTCACGCCAAACGGAGGTACACCGCTTCAGAATCTCATCCGGTGCGCCTTTTGTGCAGGAAAAATACGTTCCGTCGTTTGCGCGGTGAATCGTTGTCATGCGTTTCCGCATCGAATCAAACGGCGCTTCCCCGACACGCGGATACTGGACGGACAGGCTCTTCTTCGGGCATCCCTCTTTCTGCGCATCGTTGACCAACGCACATTCCGTCGGTTCTCCGACTGCCTCGCCGTTTTCGTCCGGCTCCGCATCGGAGCAGAGTGCCATGACGGATACGAGACGTTTTATATCGCTTCCCTCATGTTTTACCACGGTCATCTTATTCTGGGTCAGCGTTCCTGTCTTATCCGAGCAGATCACCTGCGTACAGCCGAGCGTCTCGACAGCCGTCAGTTTCCGGATCACCGCATTCCGCTTTGACATTTTGGTCACACCGATGGAAAGCACGATTGTGACAACTGCTGCAAGTCCTTCCGGAATTGCCGCTACGGCAAGGCTGACGGCTACCATAAAGGTATTTAAGATGTTCTGCGGCGTCACGCCCTCTTTTAAAATGCCGACAACGAAAATCACGGCACAGATGGCGAGCACCATCACGCTTAAGATTTTGCTGAGCTGGTTCAGCCGCTTCTGCAGCGGTGTGCTCTCATCCGCCGACTGCGTCAGAACATGGGCGATTTTTCCCATCTCGGTTTTCATACCCGTTCCGGTGATAACAGCGCGGCCGCGGCCATAGACAACGGTGCTTCCCATATAGACCATGTTTTTCCGGTCCCCGAGCGGAACCTCGCTGGCTGCGCCGGCGTTCAGAACATCCGCTGTTTTATTGACCGGGACAGATTCTCCGGTCAGCGCTGCTTCCTCGATTTTCATGCTGGCACTCTCTAAAATACGGCCATCCGCCGGAATAGCATCGCCCGCTTCGAGAATTACAATATCACCGGGTACGAGCTCCTCGCTCTTTTTCACTTCCATTTTCCCGCCGCGCATCACCTTCGACGTGGCTGCCGCGATCTCCTGCAGAGCTTCAATCGCTTTCTCTGCCTTGCTCTCCTGCAGAACACCGAGCACCGCATTAATGATGACAACGGTGAGAATAATGACCACATCAGCGTACGATTCGCCTTCATACGCCGATGTGATGCCGGAAATCAGCGCTGCGGCGAGCAGGATCAGGATCATCGGGTCTTTCAGCTCTTCGAAAAACCGCTGCAGATTGCTCTTCTTTTTTCCCGCCGCCAGCCGGTTCGGTCCGTGTTCGGAAAGCCGCCGCGCAGCTTCCGCCTCGGAAAGTCCCTGCTCCGTTGTCTGTAACTCATCAAGAATCTTCGAACTTTTTTCCAGATACTCTTTCATTTCCATCCGTCCTTTCTTCTGAAAACGCTTTTTGCGTTCCTGTGATAAGTTCCCACTGGTACACCGGTCTCTTTCTATATAGAAAAAGACCTATCCGCACCATATTTGTTGATACAGATAAGTCTTGTCATTTCATACAAAGCCAGAAGAAATGCTTTTTCTTCGGTTGTTGGCCTTATAGCGTCACGTATGCCGCCGACTACTCCCTTATTCTTCTTCCAGTCTACCACATCTTCCGGCCTTGTGCAATCGCATTTCTCTTTTATTCTTCTGCGTTCTTTGCGCATCCTGGGCAGCCGCTGCATCCGCCTGCGATCCGGTCGTCCGGCATCAGGTCGAGTGCCTTGGAAATGCAGCAGATCGCCTGTGCGGAAATTCCCTCTTTCTTTCCGGTAAAGCCAAGTCCTTCCTCGGTCGTTGCCTTGATATTGACCTGATCCTCTTCGAGATGAAGCGCCTCCGCCACATTTTTCACCATCGTGTCGATGTATGGCAGGAGCTTCGGCTTTTGTGCAATAACGGTTGCATCGATATTTTCAATCAGATACATCCGCTCCTCGAGCATCTCACCCACTTTTTTCAGCAGTTCGATGCTGTCTGCGCCCTCATACGCCGGATCATTGTCCGGAAAATGGCGTCCGATGTCCCGCAGTGCTGCAGCGCCGAGAAGCGCATCCATAATGGCATGGACCAGCACATCTGCATCGGAATGTCCCAGAAGGCCATATTCATACGGGATTTCCACACCGCCCAGAATCAGTTTCCGGTTTTCCACCAGTTTATGCACATCGTAACCCATTCCTACTCGCATTGTTCGTTCCTCCGCTTCGTTACTTTCTAGTTAAATCCATACAGCTTCTGCGCTACCTTGTAAGCATAGACTGCAATTTTCTGTCCCGGTTTTGATTTGCTGCTCATAACAGTTCCGAAAATGCCGTGGCGGATACGGAAGTAATCGGCTGCATCCTCCTGTTTCAGGTATCTCCACAGATCGTTCTTTTTCTCGAGATTTTCTTCCGTTCCAGAGCGCATCATCATCACGGAAGAAACCGTCATAATAATGGTCAGATAGCTGATCATATATTTCCGCAGGTGCTTCGACAGCCCTTTCTGTTCACCAAGGTAATCGATCATCAGCTTGTTGACACGGATCTGCTGGTCAATTCTGCCGATCATGACTTTCTCGTTAACCGACTGGTCGGCTCTTCCAATAAAGTAGCGGTAGAAATTGACATCGAGATAATACATCGTTTTGACGTACGGAAGCGGAATAAACGCAACCAGATTATCCACATAGAAGGTGTGCTCCGGCAGCTTCATGCCGCACTCTCTTAAAAGAGAAGTCCGGTAAATCAGCGAATGCATCAGCAGATAATGTGTTTTGCCGAGAGCTTTCGCCTCATCCCATCCGAAAAAGCGGCCTTCCGGCAGCGATTTCGCATAGCGCATCACACGTTTTCTCTTGGCGCCCTCTTTTTCATACACATAGTTACTGATCAGAAGGTCGAGTGTTTTCGGTCCGCGTACGACTTCTGCCAGAACATTTAAAATCTTCTGGTATGCCTCTGGGTTTACCCAGTCATCACTGTCCACAACCTTAAAGTACAGACCCGTCGCATTTTCCACACCCGTGTTGACTGCTCCGCCGTGGCCCTTGTTTTCCTGATGAATTGCTTTTACAATCGTCGGATATTTTTCCTGATAGCGGTCTGCAATCTCTGTGGTTCCGTCCTTGGAACCATCGTCCACGATCAGAATTTCTACTTCTTCTCCGCCGACCAGCAGCGAATCGATACATTTCTCCATATATGCTTCTGAATTATAGCATGGTACTGCAATTGATAAAATCTTCATCTTTTTTCTCCCTGCTCTTTTTTGCTCTTCTGCCGTTTCAGGCACGTTCCAGATCTGTGTATTTTGCGTATTCCGCAAACGCAGACGGAATGGCATATCTTTCAGCCGCGGTTTTCGCATCCGCAAAAATCAATCCGGCTTTTTCTTCCCCTTCCTGCTCCACATCGTTTCCTGCAATTTTAATGGCGTATCCTGTGATATGCCACTCGATATGGGAAAAAATGTGCTTATACGGCGGCAATGCCTGAATATGAAGCGGCGTCACGCCGAATTTTTCTGCCTCTTCAAGTGCTTCCTGTTCGGAGAGCACGCCATCGAAGTTCGGGAACTCGTAAAGTCCCGCCAGAAGTCCTTTTTTCGGCCGTTTCCGCACTGCTGTGTGCACACCGTCCAGAAATAACAGAACGGTTCTGTCTTCGATTCTGCGCGGCTTTGCGCTCTTTTTAAACGGATATTCCGTCCAGGTCTGATGCTGTCCCGCCAGACACTGGTCAAAAAGCGGACAGACTTCACATTTTGGTGCGCCGTTCGGCAGACAGACCATTGCGCCGAGATCCATCATCGCCTGATTGAAGGCTCCCGGATCTTCTGCCGGCATGATTTCGGTCAATTCCGCTTCCACGCGGTTTTTCACGGACTGCTTTAAAATGTCCTCACCGTCCTCCCGGAGGCGTGCCATCACACGAAGCACATTTCCGTCCACCGCCGGCACCGGAATGCAAAACGCGATCGATGCAACGGCTCCCGCTGTGTAATTTCCAATTCCCGGAAGTCCTTTTAAGGCTTCGTAATCTGCCGGAAATACACCGTCATACACTTCCATAATTTTCTGTGCGGCCTTCTGCATATTCCGCACACGGTTATAGTAACCAAGGCCTTCCCAGAGCTTCAAAAGCTTTTCCTCGGGACAGACCGCAAGTGCTGCGACATTGGGCAGTTCACGCATAAACCGCTCATAAAACGGCTTGACCGCCTCCACCCTCGTCTGCTGGAGCATAATCTCGGAAACCCAGATTTCATACGGGTTCTTTTTTTCTCTCCACGGCAGCACTCTTTTATTTTCGCCATACCATTTCAATAATGGCTTTGTGATTGTGTCCTGCATAGTAATCTCCTGTTAATATATCATTCTTATTTTGCCACATTTTCCTCCAAAATGCAAAATAAACATTGCGCTCTCACGTGTTTTTGATTAAAATTAATAAATACTTTAAAAGAATAACCAAAACCCTTAAGATATGGAGGAAAAACTCTTGATCGACAGTATTATTTTTGATGTTGACGGCACCCTGTGGGACTCCACAGACGTTGTTGCCGACGCATGGAATCAGATTATGGAAAAAGAAACTGATATGACACCAAACCTCACCGGAGCCGTGTTAAAAGGCCTGTTCGGCCGCCTGCTCCCGGATATCGCCGCCGTCATTTTCCACGAATATCCAAAGGAGCGCCAGTTAGAACTGATCGAGGCATGCTGTGCCAAAGAGCATGAGGCACTTCTTGCGACACCGGCTCCTGTTTATCCGGGACTTGTCGATGCACTTTCTATTCTTTCCAGACATTACCCGCTTTATATCGTAAGCAACTGCCAGGCGGGCTATATCGAAGTTTTTCTGGAAGCCACAGGCCTCGGTCACTATTTCAAAGGCCATCTCTGTCCTGGCGATACCGGAAAGGCAAAGGCAGACAACATCCGTACAATCATCGAACAGAACCATCTGCAGCACGCGGTCTATGTCGGCGATACCGACGGCGACTACAAGGCGACACACGAGGCCGGAATTCCGTTTGTCCATGCCGCATACGGTTTTGGTCAGACCGAAAACCCGGACTACACCATCACTTCCCCGATGGATCTTGTCACACTGTTCGTACCGGAAAATTAATTTTTAACAGTTTCTTTCTCATAAAAAATACGCATTCCTGTTTTGATAACGGAATGCGTATTTTTTATGTTCTATTTCTTCTTTTCTCAGCTCTCGCCCTTACCTGGGTAATCATCGTCACCCGTATGGTCTCCCTGATCCGGTGCGCTCGGCTCCTGGGTCGGTTCCGGTGTGGACGGGGTCTCGGTCGGTGCTACGGTCGGCTCCGGCGTAGACGGGATCTCGGTCGGTGCTGCGGTCGGTTCCGGCGTAGACGGGGTTGATGGAGTTGATGGGGTTGATGGAGTTGACGGCGTGTAATCATCGTACGTGTAGGATGGCGTTCTCGTCGGCGTTACTGTCGTGGTATTCGTCGTATCATCGACATTTTCGTCATCTGCTTCCGGTGCCTGTGTCACAGTAAGCGTGTCTTCACTTACCTCATAAGCTTCGGAATAATAAATGATAACCGGTGTTCCGTCATCGACATTGTCATATAATGCCTGTGCCACTGCAGTCGGAAGTGCAACAGATCCTGTCGTCGATCCTGCAGTCAGATACAGGTTTCCGCCGAAACTACTTCTCCAGGAAGCATCGTAGAAACCAATCTCTCCGTTGAACGGAATCCAGGAATCCACATCTCTTTCCCAGGAATAGCTGCCGTCTGCCTGAAGCTCTCCGTGCAGTTTTTTCTGGCTTTCTTTTGCTGCGGTTGTGTAGATACCCGGCTTCGTGTAGCTGCTCTGCTCCATCAGACCGGTTACACAGTCACCGTCGACAACCAGATTTCCATCTTTGTAGAGCCAGATATGCTGACGGCTGGCATCAACCTCAACATACGTCTTGCCGAATCCGTTGTTCTCTGTGGAAGCAGCAAACTCTCTCTGCGCATACTGCGGCTCTCTTGCATCTGCTGCGTGAGCATCTACTTCTTCTGCGATCTTTGCAATCTCCTGCTCCTGATCCACTTTCCATCCGTAGCCTTCCTGGCTGATGGTCACGCCGCCTTCGATACCGGTTGCCGGGAAGGTGTGATCCTTGCCATTGGTATCGATCGCTGCCGCAAGATTTGCCACATATTCTTTTACTCTTTCATTCCACTGGTTTTCATCTTTGGAATAATTTCCATCCGCATCGACCGCCAGCCAGTCTTTCATGGTATTTCCGTCAAGAACCTGTGTTGTTCCATCCGGCATACTGTATGTGATGCTTGCGCGTACCAGTTCATTTAACTGATCCTTCTGTGCATTCAGTGTTTCGTCATCTGCTGTTACCAAAGTTCCGTCGTAAACGCCTGCTTTTTCAAGATCCACTTCGGTATCCGCATTGATCAGCGCGTTTTCGATGCACTGTTTTGCAAGGGTAAGATCCATTCCCTCACCCATAACAGCATCCACAATCTCAAACTCATTGTTCTGGAAGGTGATGTAGGCGCTGGCCGGTGCATTCTCACCGTCTGCGGACTGGAATTCGTTAAATCCATCAATCACCGCATCCAGTTTTTCCTGACTGTACTGCATGGTGACCTGGGAATCTTTCTCTTTTCCGCCATTTCCCAGGAACCAGAGGAAACTGTTCTGTTTCTTTAACACGCTCTCCACGCTGCCGTCTCCGGCGTAGGTGTAGTCGATGTCTTTTCCGCTGACACTCTTCGTATCATTGTCTTTGAATTTTACATTTAAGGTATAGTTTGCAGCCTGCTCTTTGATTTTCGTTTCTGCCTCTTTGGCCGTCATATCCGAGCAGTCTACTCCGTTGATGGTTGTTCCGTTGAAAAAATAATTCTGGTAATGGAACATTTTGCTTCCATAGAAAAAGCCTCCCACAGCAATAACAGCAACGGCTGCAACGGCGATAACCGCACCGCCTTTTCCCTTTTTCTTCTGCGGTTTTGCGCCATGCGGAATGTACTCTTCGTCGTCATCCCCATAATCGTCGTAGTCATCATCCTCATCGTCTATTTCCGGCATTGGGATATGGCCTACCGTGTCGCTGACGAGGCGCTCCATTGCGGCTTCCACCTGATCACCAAGCACTTCTTTCTCCGAACCTTTGGTCTCTGTCTTCTCTTCTCCCAGCAGATCATCCTCATCTGCGAATGGATCGTTGATGATCAGATCATCATCCACCATCACTTCTTCCGGTTCCGATTCTGTTTTTGTCTCAGCCGGCGTCTCTTCGATTTCTTCTTCCTCTTCTGTAAATTCCGGAATCTCGATGTCCTGCGTCACAGGCTCCACTTTGGTCTGCTTCATTTTCTGCTTCGCTTCTTCGTCTTTTGCACGCTCAGTTGCCTCAAGGACACTTCGCAGATTACTTAAATTTGCAGTCTCATCCGGGATGTGATCTTCGCTTTTTGTTTCTTTGCTTTCAAATTCAATGGAGTCTTCGATGTCTGCCAGTTCTTCCTGGAATGTTTCACCGCTCTCCTTTTCCGCCAGGTCACGGTCAATCTCTTTTTGCAGGGCAGCCCAAAGTTTACCGTCCTTTAAATCATCATCTTCAAACTTCATATTTTTTGCTCCTCATAGTTCTGTGTCTGCACTTTACTTACTTCTCTTCTTTTTTCCTTAAAAATGCCCCTATAGATTTCTTCTTTCGTCCAAGGGCATATACACTGTTAAGTATATCATAAAATCCGACAAAAAAAAGCAAAAAATTTGGTTTTGGCAAATTTCTCACTTTTTTCGTAAATCACCTATGGAATTCGTAAAAAAATACCTTCTGCAGCGCTTCTCCGAGGAAAATTCCAAGGGCAATTGCGCCTGCCGCGGTCGCTGTCTCTAAAAGATACGTTCCAACCATGTTTTCCGGCCCCATAACGATCGAGTAGACGATGCGGTACATACCGGCTCCCGGCACCATCGGAAGAATGCCCGGGATCACGAAAAGGATCACCGGCGCTTTGAAATGACGCGCCATTGCCTGGGAAACCAGGGCGACGGCAACGGCGGCAAGAAAGTTCTTCATCAGAATGCCGTCGTTGAATACTTCCACGATCAGATAGACCGCCCAGCCGATCATACCGACACCGGCCGTGTAGCATTCCAGCTTTTTTGGTGCGTTCAACAGTCTTGAAAATCCCCAGATTGCAACCCAGGCTCCAAGGGATTTCAGGATGATTTCACCTGCTATTCTCATATTTTTGCTTTAACCTCATCTTTTTTCTGTATCGGTTTTCTCTACCGCACCAGTGGACGGAGCAGCAGCATGCCAAGTCCCACGCCGATTGCGATGGCCGCAGCGGTTACAAACGCCTCAAGCATCCGTGCCGCACCGGAAATGTAGTCGCCGTGCAGGGTATCATACACCGCATTCGTGATCGCCACACCCGGTACGAGGGGCATGATCGATGCAATGATAATGACGTTCAGATCCATGGTCCCCGGCAGGTAATGAACACAGAGAATCGATGTGACCGCCAGCAAAAATGACCCGATACAGTTCACAAGAAACGACTGCATCCCGGCTTTTTTTCCTCCGTAAACACCGATTCCTGATATAAAACCTGCAAGTGCAGATGCCATCACTTCGTAGAACCCGGCTCCGAACATGATTGCAAAGCCTGCGGTCGTCGCCATCATCGCGAGCAGATTTTTTTTAATTTCCGACTTAGCACGATAGATATCCCGCACCCGGTGGAACAGCGCATCCAGGTCGATATTTCCTTCGCAGAAATCGCGGGAAAGCTGATTGACCGCATGGATCCGGTTCAGATCCGTTGCACGGCTCTCTACGCTGCGCATAACAGTCATGGAATCCATCGCCGGGTCGTCGAGCGTTACCACAAAGCCGGTCGTCAGCGCCAGTACATCCGCAGTTTTCAGGCCGGACATGCGCAGCATCCGCAGCATGGTATCCTCCACCCGCCACGTCTCCGCCCCGCTTTCCAGCAGGATTTCTCCCGCCATGACCGCGGTGTCCAGCAGCAGTTTATAGTCCATAGTTTTTGTCCTCTCAAATGTAACTCATATTTCACACATGCCAAACGATTGTACCATGAAGCAGTGTTCACTTTCAAGTTAATTCTATGCAAATTCGGCGATATCCGGGCGTTGGGATGTTCCGATGTTCACCCGCGCCATTCACAAATCTTTTCAAAGTTTCTTCAAACTCCATTCACACTTTCCTCACATATGACAACTATACTAAACGTATCAAAACAAAGGGACAACAAATCATCTTCCTCTATCTTTCAACCGTTGTCCCAACCTAATATTCTTTCCAATTTATATAGATTTTTCTTTTTCATAATGCCGGTGTTTCTGCCAGAAGAAATACCGGCCCTCCTTTTTTTATCCCCCAAAAAGAAGTGCCGACATCCCGTCTATGTACTATTCTTCAAATTTTACAACCAATGTCTTGTCCCCGACCGTCTCGGACAGCATTCCGGTAATCAGTGTTTTCGCCTGTTCCTGTGCCATCGTTTCCAGGTCATCCATTTCTTTCGTCTGCTGCTCTACATCCTCCTTCGCACTCGCGATTGCATCCATCGCATCTTCCTTCCGCTCCCAGTTCAGAAGCGCTGCCTTCTCATCGTAATACTGGATGGAATCATTGTCGATGGAAATATCAAAAATCTCCACTGCCGGAAGTGTAACTGTTACTTCTGAATCCGTCACCTCCGTATTCGCCTTCGCGAGATTCACACCCGCACGTACCTCTGCACGGTATGTCATATTAAACGCCTTCTGCGTCAGAAACGGAATCGACCCGTCCGAGTAATGAATCAGCCCGTTATAAATCATCTTCGCCGACGTCAGCTCCCCCGCCGCCTCCAGCTTGCTGTCAATAAACGTCCCCGTAATCTCCGGCTCCCGGTCCCGCCGCAGCGACTGCGTCAGATAAACAACCATTCCAGCAAGGATTACTACGATCAGAAGATAAATGACAGCTTTTACCGTGCCGCGGCTTCCATTTTTTTCTCTGCTCACGTTACACCCACTCCCTTCTCATGTTTCATTTTTCATTATTTTTGAATATGTTCTGTGGCTCTATTGTACCTTATTTACACCATAAAAAACAGTCCTGCTTTACAAAAATATCTTAAAATTCTGTAAATCCTGTTCTGTTAGACTTTTCTTTTAAACAATACGAAAAAAGAGTGAAGATTTTGTATCTTCACTCTTTCCTAATACAGGGGATGAGAGAATCGAACTCCCACCAAAGGTTTTGGAGACCCCTATCATACCATTTGACCAATCCCCTATCAAAACCAACTTGTAAAATTTCTTTTACTGTTGCAATTATACATATAAAAGCAACGATTGTCAAGCTTATTGTGCATTTTTATTATAAAGAATTTTACAAAGAAAGAGCGGAGATGGAGGGATTTGAACCCTCGCACCGGTTGCCCGGCCTGCCGCATTTCGAGTGCGGTCCCTTCAGCCTCTTGGGTACATCTCCATATTAAGATTAGAAACAGTTCTGAAGTGTAACTGGAACTGTTTTTTATTATATAAGGAATCTACGGAAAGGTCAATTCTTTTTTTATTGACGAATTGGTTTTGCTGTAATAAGATAATAACAAACTGTATCTGCTTTATTCTGATGCTGATAATATTTGAGACTGATAAATGCGAAGCAGTGATTCGATGTAAAGCCGCATAGCGGGGCGGATGATTTTTTCCGCCTGGCTGACAGAACAGATAGGAAACAGTTCAGAAAAGCAGTTGCGATAAAAAGCAGAATAAGGTGAAAATCATGACAGATAAAAAGAAAATAATTCTGGAGGCTGTGGAGAAGCTGACAGATACTTACCGTAAAGAAGAACTCTTTCTGGGAAAGGACAGAGAACGTCTTCCAAATAAGAAAGAGATCATTAACTTCATTAAAGATATGAGGTCTATTATTTTTCCCGGATATTTCAGTGTGGATTCCAGTGCCAGCGTGTTTCCGGAGCATTATGTGGCATATCGCCTGAATGATCTGTATGACTGCTTGCAGGAGCAGATTGAGATTGCATTTTTATATCAGGGTGAAGAAGAACAGAAGGCCAAAGAACATGCAGAGCAGATCACAGAGCGATTTTTTGCAAATGTTCCGGAAATCCAGCGTATGCTGCTGACTGACCTGCAGGCAGGTTTTGACGGTGGTGATATCGTGGAAGGAAGCCGGCGGGATCTTCTGAACAATCAGGTATGCCTTGTTACATGGAAAGGCAGCGATACCAAAGTAACAGATTTTTCCAATCTTTCTCTTGCAAAGAACATGGCACTGGCAGATCAGACCGTTCCGGTTGGACAGTATACCAGAAAAGCACTGATCAATGCGGGCATGGCAGGCTCAGAGTACACAGAAGTCGATCAGCTGACAGATGATGTGATATCAAAGGCACTGGGTGGCCTGGAAATCAATAACTGTGCAAACGTAGGAGCCGTTGCATCCGCAGTTGCAGAAGGAGCAAATGAAGTCGGAACGGTTTATTATTCTGATACTTTCGGATATGAAGATCAGCTGGATATTATCGAGCAGCTGCCGAATTCCCTGACCGGTGATGTGATCTATCCGGTAGCAGCAGTAGAAAGTGATCATACTTCCGATGAAGAACTGGAAGCTTCCGAGGATTTCCTTACTTACCTGCAAAGTGAAGAAGCAGTGAAACTGTTTGAAAAATATCATTTTACTGTACAGTAGGAGATATCTATGAATTTGCAGAATCTGGATTTTACACCGCTTTGGATTACAATGAAAACCGGAGTGGCTGCAACGTTTGTTTCCTTTTTCCTTGGGATTTTTGCGGCCAGATTTGTGATGGGCCGGAAGGGAAAAGCAAGAGCGTTCTGGGATGGTTTTCTGACGATGCCGCTGGTACTTCCGCCGACTGTGGCAGGATACATTTTGCTTCGTACATTCAGTACAAGAAGACCGTTTGGCCGTTTTCTGGCGAACAGTCTTGGCATTCAGGCAGTACATACCTGGCTTGGCTGTGTGCTGGCGGCAACGGTCATCGCTTTTCCGCTGATGTACCGCAATGCGAGAGCGGCCTTTGAACAGGTCGATGAGAATGTGATCTATGCGGCACAGACGCTTGGATTGAGTGAGCGGACGATCTTCTGGAAGATCCGCATACCGATGGCAAAACCGGGCATTTTATCCGGTACAGTCCTGGCATTTGCAAGGGCAATCGGTGAGTATGGGGCGACTTCCATGCTCGCCGGAAATATCGCCGGCAGGACTTCGACGATCTCGCAGCAGATCGCCATGGTGCTCCAGAACGGAGATTTTGCACTTGCCGGTTTCTGGTGTCTGGTGATTTTTGTGATTTCGTTTGTGTGTCTTGTTGCACTGAATCTGTTTGGAGAGAAGAAGAGTAAAGGGAAAAAGCATGTCTTTCATCGTAAAAATAAAAAAACAACTGGCTCTTTATGAGCTGACGGTTGATCTGGAAACGGAAGCCGGAATTCTGGCGGTGATCGGAGGCTCCGGTTCCGGAAAAAGCATGACGCTCAAATGCATTGCCGGGATCGAGACGCCGGACAGCGGATTTATCTCGCTGAATGGCAGAGTTCTGTATGATTCTTCAAAAAAGATCAATCTTCCGCCGCAGAAACGGAACGTTGGCTATCTTTTTCAGGAGTACGCCCTGTTTCCGACTATGACGGCAGCCGAAAATATCAGCATTGTGATGAAACAAAAGAATCCGGTCCAGGTGCAGAAATGGCTGGAAGAATACGGTCTTGGAGATTATGCGGACAGTTATCCTGATCATCTTTCCGGCGGACAGAAACAGCGTCTTGCCATGATCCGCATGCTGGCGGCCGAGCCGCAGTGCATTCTTTTAGATGAGCCGTTTTCCGCACTGGATGAGCATATCAAGCGGAAAATGGAGCGGGAAGTGATGGAGATGTTGCATGATTTTGACAACCCGATCCTTTTTGTTTCGCATAATCAGGAGGAGGTTTATCGCCTGGCAGACCGGATTGGCAGCATGGAAAACGGCAGATTCAGTCCGATCCGTGAAAAGAGAGCGTTTTTTGCAGAGCCTCAGACAGTCGGGCAGGCAAAACTGGTGGGCTGCAATAATATTTCAGAGATTGACTGGATCAGCGAAGACCGGGTGTACGCAAAAGACTGGAATCTTTCGCTGAGAGTCCCGTTTACTGAGCTGGAAGAGCAGAAAAAATATCGTGCGATCGCCATTTATCCGGGAGAGATCACTCTTTATTCAGAAGATGCCATACTGGAAGAAAAACAAGTCAGGAACAAAATTTCAGTAAAATCCTGTAGCACCGAAGAAGAACTGCACAGCTGGGCGGTAAGCTGTCAGATAGATGGAACCGATGCGGAACTTATGATGCTTTTATCGAAAGAAAAAATGCCGTCGGTACCGGAAAAAATTACAGAAATCTTTGTGGATGGCGGAAAGATCCATTTGCTGCAGTAAAGATGATGCAGTATGTTTTACAGAAAGTGTGGGGATGATAAAATGATTTATCTGGACAACGCAGCGACAACGCTTCAAAAACCGCAGGCAGTTTATGATGCCGTTCTTGATGCCATGAAAACTTTGGGAAATTCCGGGCGGGGATTTTCTGGTGCGGCACTTGGAGCGTCGAGAATGATCTATGAGGCGAGACGGACGCTCTGCGATTTTTTCGGAGGCAGTGATCCATCGAGGCTGGTTTTTACGTCCAATGCAACGGAAGCTTTGAATATGGCAATCCAGGGGATGTTTCTTCCGGGAGATCATGTGATCACGACGCAGCTGGAGCATAATTCGGTGCTGCGTCCGCTCTATGCCATGCAGAAAAAGGGTGTTGAACTTACGATTGCGGCGAGTGGACAGAACGGAACGGCAGATTTTGATGCGATCGAAGCAGCCATCCGGGCAAACACGAAAGCGATCGTCTGCACTCATGCATCGAATCTGACCGGAAACCTGACGGACATGCAGAGGATGGGAGAGCTTGCAAGGCGGCATGGGCTGTTTCTGATCGTCGATGCTTCGCAGACTGCAGGTGTGATTCCGATTGATGTAAAACAGATGCATATCGATGTACTCTGTTTTACCGGGCACAAAAGCCTGTTTGGACCGCAGGGAACCGGCGGACTTTACATAGGTGAGGGTGCAGAGATAAAGCCTTTAAAAAGCGGCGGGACCGGCGTGCACAGTTTCCTGAAAACACAGCCGGAAGAACTCCCGGAGCATCTCGAAGCCGGAACGTTGAATGGCCACGGGATTGCAGGACTTCTTGCAGGTGTACAGGAAATCCAGAAGATCACAGCAGAAGAGATATGGAAAAAAGAGCGAAATCTGATGGAGTGTTTTGTTGCGAAAATCAAGCAGATTTCCAATGTGAAGATATATGGCGATTTTTCGGATAAAAACAGATGCCCGATCGTTTCTCTGAATATCGCAGGCGTGGATTCTTCGCAGGTCAGTGAATGGCTCTTGGAAGAGTATGAGATTGCAGTGCGTTCGGGAGCACACTGTGCACCGCTGATGCATCAGTATTTTGGAACGCAGAAGCAGGGCATGGTGCGTTTCAGCTTTTCGTATTATAATACAGAAAAAGAGGCACTGACAGCCGCAGAAGCGATCCGTGAGATCGCAGAAGAAGTGGAGGCGTGAAATGACAGAAGAGATTGTATTTTGTAAGGGTGGCGGATGTACGGCAAAATTAGGACCGGATCTTTTAAGTCACGTGCTTGGCAAAATCCCAAGAGGGGAAAAAGATCCGGATCTTCTGATCGGATATGACAGTCGGGATGATGCGGCTGTTTATCAGATTACGGAAGATACCGCCATTGTCCAGACGCTGGATTTTTTTCCGCCGATGCTGGAAGATCCGTATTTGTTTGGGCAGATTGCAGCGGCAAATGCTTTAAGTGACATTTATGCGATGGGCGGAACGGTAAAGACAGCATTGAATATTCTCTGTTTTCCAGAAAAAATGGATTTAAATATTCTCGGAAAGATCATGCAGGGCGGGGCAGAAAAAGTGATCGAGGCGGGCGGAACGCTGGCAGGAGGTCATTCCATTGCCGATGCCGATGTCAAATACGGACTGTCTGTGATGGGTATTGTAAATCCAAAACAGATCTATGCAAATGACAAGGGCAGACCGTCGGATGTACTGATCTTTACCAAGAAACTCGGAGTCGGGCTGGTGTGCAATGCAAACCGTGTCGGCCAGGCACCGAAAGGAGCTATGGAAGAGGCAGTCGCTTCGATGACCATGCTCAATAAAAAAGCTGCAAAGATCAGCCATCGTTACGAGATACATGCCTGTACCGATGTGACCGGTTTTGGATTTTTAGGACACTTAAGTGAAATGATAAACGATGCCATTTCGGCAGAAATCGACAGCATTTCCATCCCGGTCATCAGAGGAGCAATGCACTGTGCAGAAGAATTTCTGCTGACGGCCGCAGCACAGCGAAACCGCAATCATGTCGCAGAACGTGTGACATTTTCAAAATATATTCCATTTGCGATGGAAGAACTGCTCTTTGATCCGCAGACCTCCGGAGGACTGTTATTTGCCGTGAAAAAAGAAGACGCAGCGGCATTTGAGAAAGAATTAAGAGAAGCCGGAATGCCGGCAGCGATCGTCGGAAGGTTTACGGAGAAAAAAGAAAAAGATATCTATGTGAATTGAGGAGGATGTAATATGATCACAGTAAATGCAATGGGCGATGCATGTCCGATCCCGGTTGTTAAGACAAAAAATGCGATCGCATCTTTAAAAGGTGCCGATGTGGTGGAGACACTGGTTGACAATGAAATCGCAGTTGAAAATCTGAAAAAGATGGCAGACCAGAAAGGTTATAAGAGCACAAGTGAAAAGCTTGAAGAAGGAAAATATCGTGTGTGCATCATCGTGGAAAACGTGGTGGATAACGTTGAAAAAAAAGACGGAGACGG
>OIAD01000493.1_pt1 | contig 20043 bp, 17 predicted proteins | sample 1580601 | NCBI WGS metagenome assembly OIAD01 (sample SAMEA3882554, study PRJEB24775) | human gut metagenome | biome: human-associated habitat; feature: intestine environment; material: feces | place: Netherlands | collected 2009/2010
CAGTTTCCGGAATACGGTGTCCTTATATTTTTTGTTAACATGAATATCAGCATTTGTTTTTTCCGTGTTTTTCAGGAGCCCTTTCTTTATAACTCTTTGTTTTATATAAAATATGGGTTATTACAGATTATAGAAGCTTTCTTAACGTGATAGCAGAATCCACAGATTCTTTTTCCATTCCATCTGCAACTAACTGTTCCGGAGTTTTTCCTTCTTTCAGCTTTTGGACGATCTCAAGCAAGGTTTTCCGTTCTTCAGAACGACCTTTTGCTAGACCTTTTTCAATCCCTTCTGCTAGTCCTTCCTCCCGGCCTTCCTCGCGGAGGACATCTTCATATTTCTTTTCATCAAATTCAGTAAGACACATATCACACACCTCCCTGCGATGCTGTTCCAAAAAATCTCTGAGAATATTTTCCTCTATGCATTCCCTGACGGCAAGATCAATGGCTTCTTTTAATTCCATGGAATCCCGGTATCTTTTAATCTTTGCAACAAAGACTGCGTATTCGTATAAAACATGGCAGCTGTCCATGATGGACTGGTTCTTCCCACTGTTTATGTTGATCATTGTGGCTGTCCATTCATATTCACCAGCTCCGGTATCTGTTTCAAAGGCATCTCTGATAACCGCAGAGCCCTTCGTTCTTCCGCCATGTCCTTTTCACTTCCATTATAAAATACAATGTAATGGGGGCGTGGAATTTTCAACAGATGCTTGCTGTACAGCCGCTCGGAACGGTGAATCAGTTTCCGGTACAGATCCGCGTAATACAAAAATCCACGGAGCAGCATATTGGGGTTATAAGAACTCTGATGTTCATAAAGGCTCAATGTTTTGTCAATCAGAAATGAAACATCATTTTTGTATTTCATGTAAATGACATCTTCCAGAGTTGGTATATGAGGTATGGTTTACCGCATTATACAGACTCAGGGCATTTTCTTTGTTTTCGCCAAACAGTTTCCGGAATACGGTGTCCTTATATTTTTTATTTACATGAATGTCATCATTTGTTTTTGTCATTGACTGTCGGGATTCCTTTCGTTAAAATCCTTTGTTTATCTACCTATATTATAGCATATGGCACAAGGATTACAACTGAAACAATTTGTCACTTATCTGTCTCTTATGTGTTAATTGTGTGTTACTTGTAGTGCTAATAGTGCATCAAACCTTTTTCACAAATCCAGTATTTCCGGTTAAGGTAAATTAACTCCTTTTTTATACTTGAAAAAGAGGTTGCCCGAAAGCAACCTCTTTCTAACAAATTTAATTATTTGTTTGTTACTGTTCTTCCTACAGATACAGTATAATCGTAAGATACACCACTGGATGTTTCAGCAGTAAATGTAATCTTAGAAATATTAACTTCTGCGCCAGAAGCAATATGCTTACCGGTAATATCACCAGAAGCTGAAATTGTATTTCCTTCAACCTTTGTGATACTTAAAGCCTTATCATCCTGACCTCTATTAACATTTACATAAGTTGTATCTCCAAGAACAACCTTTAATGTATTCTCAGCAAGATCTTTTACAGTAGTCTTTTGAACAGTAGATACACCATCATTTACAACCTGTGCATCAGCACCTGACTGAGTATCCTTAACTACAATCTGAGTCTTCTGGGAGTTTGTAATAGGATTTCTATTGCTGTCATAAGTAGTCCATTCAGCAGTTACTTCATAAGTTCCTGCTGCAAGTTTTGTCGCGGTATTTCCACTTACAGACATAGCAGTAATCTTTAATGTTTCTCCCCAGGCACCTGTATCAGCTACAATATTACTATTATCAACTGAAATTCCAGCACCTGTAACAACTTTACCATCCTTCTTTACAATATATTTAACTTCCTGATAATCAGATTTAACACCATCTTTGCATAATGCGATCCGTACGGTAGCCTCAGAAGAATCACCATTCTTAGCATCATCCTTAACAACAGCATCAATCTCACTTGCAGAAGACTCTAATGCATAGCTGATATTTGTCTTTGTGTCATCAAGTTTCTTTACAGTAACAGAAACTGTCTGCTTTAATGTCTTAGTATCAGAAACCTTCAGATTAATTGTCCATGTATAAGTACCTGGCTCAACCTGACCCTTAAATTTAATCTTATCAGCAGCGGTCTTTTCAATATACTTATTAGTAGTATCACCATTTACATCTGAAACTTTGATTGCAGAACCGCTCTTAGCGTCAACATATACACATTCTGCAGAAAGAGCATTTGCGCCGATTGAGATATCATCACCATATTGATCTTTTGCTTTAGCTGTTACGACCTTATCATCATCAATGTTTGTTGTATTAGATAAAGTAAATGCTGCATTGTCAATAGTTAAAGAAGCAGCTTCTCTCTTAGCAACAACATTGATAGGAAGAGATGTGCAATACTTACCATCTTTCTTGACAATGATATAAGCTGTTCCAGTTGTTACAGCTTTAACATCAACATAATGTTTTGCATTATTGATTGAAGATGAACCAAGAAGAAGAATATTCTTATCAGAACTTTCTACTGTATATTTGCTGTAATCAGAAACCTCTTTATCATTTGCATCTTTAATTTTAATAAATGCAACCTTACCATTGTCTTCAACAGCAAGTTTATTATCATCTTTCAGCTTATCAAACTTATCAGTAGCTTTTCCAAGACGTACTGCATAGTTATTAACTGTTGCCTGATCAACTGCTGTAATTGTAAATGGTTTCTCCAGCTTTACCTTAGGTGTTCCATCTGCATTATACTCAGAAGATGTATAAGTAATCTTTCCTTCTGCAACAGAACCAATCTTATTCAGATAAAGTTTCTCACCCTGTAAAGTTCCATCATATTTTGTGAATGTGAAAGAAAATCCAGCATCTGGATTGTTCCATTTCATTCTATTCACAATAATTCCCTTTGTATCTTTTGCTAAAAGGTCAATTTCTGTTGCTTCAGCATATGGAATCTGAACTGGATCAACGGAAATAGAATCAACCTTTCCATCAGAAGCTACAAATGTCTTTGTGATACCATCTAATGCAACACCGTACTCTTTTGCATCTGTCAGTTTAGCTGCAAGAGTAAGAGTAACCTTTGTAGCATCCTTTGCATCAACACTAATATCTGTCACAGCTACAGTTGCTTTTGTTTCAGTACCAGTTACAACAAAATCTGCTTTCTTAAGGTTCTTGGTATTACCTTTTACAATAGCAACAACTTTATTTGCTTCTGTAGGAGTAACAGAATCTAAAATAACATTCTTTACTTCTACATCCTTAGTAGTTTCAGCAGAATCCTTACCAACTGTAATCTTAGCTGTGATTGTTGCCTTACCAGCCTTAACACCTGTAACAACACCTGTTGCAGCATCTACTTTTGCAATGGTATCGTCACTGGATGTGTAAGTAATCTTAGCTCTTGAAGAATTTTTCTTAGTATTTGTTAACTTAGTTGTGCTTCCAACTGCTACTACTGACTCTCCAGATAAAGCAACGCCTACCTTAGCAACTTTCATTGTGTAAGTAAGTTTCTTTGTCTTTGCCTTAGCATTCTTCTTTGTAGAAGTCTTGTAAGTTACCTTAACCGGAAATACGCATGGTATTTTCCGCGGAAGTGTTGGAAATACTGGATTTGTAAATAGAGTTTGGGGCAAAATCACTTCTACAAGTAACACGCAAGCAACATACAAGAAGCGATTAAATCTGATTTATGGCTTCGACCAGCGCAGGTACATCCAGATGCGTGTAAATCCGTTCTGTCAGGGACATAGCGCCGGAATGACCGACAATTTTTTTGATGGTCGTCTGATCGACATGTGCTTCGGCGAGCAGGGAAATCGTGGTGTGCCGGCAGCAGTGAGGTGTATGATCGATGTGCAGACGAAACATCAGAGGCTGGAAAACATTGTGGTAATACATATAATAGGTAAAATGCTGGCTGTCCAGAGTATGGATGAGATATTCACAATCGGAACAGTCATGAAGCCAGCGCTGGTAAAAGGGGAGTACTTTGTCAGCAATCGGAACTTTTCGAATGCCGTTTTCGGTTTTGCTGTCAATGACATCAAAATATTGTTCGGACAGATGAACATTTTCTTTCTTCAGATCCAAAAGCTCTGAGACACGGACCCCATTGTATATCAGCATGAGGACTGTCTGGCAATAGGGATCGTTTTTGTGTTTCCACAGGAGAGCAATTTCAGAAGTGGAAAAACAGCTTCGTATGTTTTTATTAGGATTCCGGTCTTTGTATTTCGAGATATTTACATAGGCAGAATAATCTTTTGAGACAATTTCGTGTTTCATGGCATAAGAATAGAGCTGGTTAAAGAGAACACGAATTTTTTTCAGGGTAGGATAGTTTTTGCCACAGTGATCAATCACCTGCTGTAAATCATTGAGTCTCAAATTGTGAAATGGCATATCAGCAATGTTTTCACAAGTGGCATAGGCTGCCCGATAGCCTTTGATGTTGGAGTGGGAGATGGTAGGAAACTTTTCTTCGGACCATCGGAGATAAATTTCCCGGAAGGTTAATTTCAGCGTTTCCCCATCGATGGGATAATTGTTGTAACGTGCCAGAATCTGCAGAGCTTCTGACCGGGTAGGAGCGTAGCCCAGAATCTGATAGTGCTGGATGCGCTTTCCAGTGATGTCATTGATGTGCCAGCCCGTAGTGATGCGCGCTGCGTAGGGTCTTCTTCTGTTGCCGGAGAGTTTTACGACTCCGCCGTATCCGTTTGGTAATCTCATTTTTCTTCCTTTCGTGTGTAAAAATTTATATTATCGTGTCAATCATACACATTTATTTGTTAAATTTTTAAGTAACACACAAGTAACAAAAAAGTGTTTTTACCTATATAAAAAGAAAAATAAAATCGACATGCCGGAATGATTGAAAAAAAACGAAATTTGGGGTATGATTATAGGCAATGAAACATAAGGAGAAAATAATCTTGAATACGAATGGAAACAAAAACACGTTAAAAGCAAATAAGATATTGATTCCCATTATTTTGTTGATCGGATTTATTCCAATCATTGTGCATTCTTTTGTTTATGATACAAATCTGGCACAGTTTGACTGGTATCCGGAGAGTGCAGCAAAGCAGACGGACTTCTTTTTTGCATGGAAGATGATTGCGATCATCCTTGTGGGAGTTGTAATGCTCGCAATTTTACTGATCCGGTATTTGAATAAAAAGGAGTTTGCATTTGAAAATTCCTTTTATTTTCTGATGGTGTATGCATTGTTTGTTGCAATGTCTGCCCTGTTTTCCAGTCACAAATACTGGGTGGCACATGGTACATATGAACTTTTTGAGCCTGTATGGGTTATATTTGTCTATATGATACTGTGTTATTATGTCTATAATTATGTACAGGAAGAAAAACAGATAGAGGTAATCCTGCGCTGGTCTGGCATTGGAATCGCAATTGTTACTCTGATTGGATTTTTCCAGGTCTTTGGATTGGATTATTTTAAGACATCTCTGGGCAAACATCTGATGACGGACACAAGCTGGTGGAACCAATTAGATAAGATTTCCTTTAATTTCGCAGATAAGACTGCGTATACGACACTTTACAATCCTAACTTTTTGTCATTTTATTTTGGCATGCTGATACCATTGCTGGTCTGCCTGTTTATTGGGGCGAAAAAGATGTGGCATCGTCTTGTAATCGCGGTTGCAGAGATTTTTTGCATTGTAGCACTGGTTGGTAGCAGAAGTTCTTCCGGATTTATTGCACTGGCAATTGGTGCTGTGATTCTCGCATTGGTTTTACTCAGTCGGAAGAAAAAATTATTTGTAGCCGGGATTGTTGTGGTTATTATTGGAATGATAGCAGCAGGAGTACTGGCAAATACGACAGAGTTCGGTCAAAATCTTAAAAAGACGGTTGTTGGAACGTATCATATGAAAGATCAGTTCTCTTTAAACGATATCAAAACAAACACAGATGATGTGGAACTTGATATCTGGAACAATCTTCTGCATGTGTCCTATGATCTGGGGAGCGACGGTGTAATCACCGTGGTCTGCAAAGATGCAGATGGTCAGGAGATTCAGACAACAGAGGTAGATCAGGAAAATCATATTTTGGCCCTCAATGATGAACGGTTTGCAAATATACAGATTCAGCCGATCATGTTTACCGATAATACAGCAGGAATAAAGATGATCATAGATGGTGTCGAATGGGATTTCTCAAAAAATGATACGGACGGATATGAATATCTCAATCCAGCAGGAAAATTAGTGAAGTTTGAGAATCCGAAGGTTTCAAAAGTATTTTTGGATGATGCAATGAGTAACCGTGGACATATCTGGAATAAAACGATTCCTCTTCTTGGAAAGCATGCTTTTATGGGGAGTGGGGCAAATACCTATATGTTTGAAGTGCCACAGGAAGATTATATCAGCCAGAACTATGTTTATGGAGCAAACAGCTATGACGTAAAAGCCCATAGCTGGTATCTGCAGCAGTGGGTAGAAACCGGATTACTCGGTACTCTGGCACTTCTGGTATTTTTGTTTTGGTATCTGGTACAGTCGGTACGCATTTACCGCAGAGTGGATCTGCACGAGAGTATCAGCTGGGTTGGATTTGGATTATTTGCGGCAGTGCTGGTGTATATGATTGCAGGTATCGCAAATGATTCCAATGTATGTACCGCTCCGGTATTCTGGGGTATGCTTGGTCTGGGACTTGCAGTGAACCGTATGCTCGTAAAGAAAGAAAATCTCTTTGTTAAAGAAACAGCGGTTTCTGCGGAAAGTGATACTGCCGTAAAACAGAGTATTCCAAAAGCAGCAGAGAGTGCAAAAGCAGATACCGCGCAGACGGTACAGAATACTAAAGGGGCTGGAGTGACAGAATCCTCAGTCAGGAAGAAATCATCGAAAAAACAATCGAGAAAACAGAGAAAGAATCAAAAATAACAGATTGAAATTATGAAAAAAATCATTCAAGATAAACAATTACTGATCAGACGGATTTTTCTGATGTGCTACGACGTGCTTGCAGTGTGTGCTGCAAGCATAGTTGCGTTATTGATTCGGTTTGATCTGAATATCAAAAGCGTACCGTTTCAATATATGGATGAAGTGTGGAGAGCACTTCCTTTTATGATCATTGTTACACTGATCATTTTCTGGATGCTCCGGCTGTATTCCAGTCTCTGGAGCTATGCGGGAGCACTGGAAATGATGTATGTGGTTTCGGCATGTATTCTGGATACCGTTGTTGTGACAGTGCTGATATTGCTTCGGAACTGGGGGGATATGTACCCGGTGCCAAGAAGCTTTTACATTCTGTATGGATTGTTTCTGTTTGTATTTGTCATGGGATGCAGATATTCTTACCGCGGACTGCGTGTGCTTCGCAATATGCGCAGAGCCGGTGTGTACAGACGGAATGTACTTGTGATCGGAGCAGGGGATGCAGGAAACCAGATCATCAAAGAAATCAACAACAGCCGCTATGTGAAAAAGAAGGTTGTTGGTGTGATTGATGATGACCGGAACAAGATCGGCAATTATATTCATGGAGCGAAAGTCGTAGGAGATCGGAGCGATATTCTGGAAAAAGTCGAAGAACTGCATGTGCATGAGATCATCATTGCCATGCCATCGGCCACACAGAAACAGATCAAGGGGATTCTTGATATCTGCAAAGAAACCGGATGCACATTAAAGCGTCTGCCCGGCATTTACCAGCTTGTAAACGGCGATGTCAGCGTCAGCAAATTAAAAGATGTAGATGTCAATGATCTTCTTGGGCGGGATCCGGTGACGGTTGATCTGCAGTCCATCATGGATTATGTTTCTGGGAAAATCATAATGGTTACAGGGGGCGGCGGCTCTATCGGAAGCGAATTGTGCCGGCAGATTGCTGCACACAAGCCAAAACAGCTGATTATTGTGGATATTTACGAGAATACGACCTATGATGTGCAAAACGAACTGAAAGTCCGGTTTCCAGAGCTGGATCTTGTTGTGTTGATCGCATCCGTGCGGAATACGAATCGTATGAACTGGATTTTTGAACATTACAAGCCGGAGATTATCTATCATGCAGCGGCACATAAGCATGTGCCTCTCATGGAAGAGAGTCCGAATGAGGCAATTAAGAATAACGTGCTTGGCACATGGAAGATTGTGCAGGCGGCAGATCGGTACGGTGTGAAGAAATTTGTGATGATTTCCACGGATAAGGCGGTCAATCCAACCAATATCATGGGTGCCAGCAAGCGCATCTGTGAGATGATCATTCAGACCTATAACCGCAGATCGAAGACAGATTTCGTAGCCGTGCGTTTTGGAAATGTGCTTGGCAGTAACGGAAGTGTGATTCCGCTGTTCAAAAAACAGATTGAGCGTGGAGGTCCGGTCACGGTTACCCATCCGGATATCGTGCGGTATTTTATGACAATTCCGGAAGCGGTATCTCTGGTGCTGCAGGCGGGCACCTATGCCAAAGGTGGAGAAATTTTTGTTCTGGATATGGGAGAGCCGGTTAAGATTCTGGATCTGGCAAAAAACCTGATTCTTCTTTCCGGTCACAAGCCGGATGAAGATATCCATATCATTTTCACAGGACTTCGCCCGGGAGAAAAACTTTATGAAGAGATGCTGATGGATGAAGAAGGGATGCAGGATACCGAAAACAATCTGATTCATGTCGGCAGGCCGATTGAACTAGATGAGGAGAAATTCATGCAGCAGTTGGAAGAATTAAAAGAGTACGTTGTGACAGAACCGGAAGACATCCGGGAGTGTGTCAAAAAAATCGTGCCGACATATCACCCGGAACTGGCGGGGGAGAATAAATAAAAACGTATCTATGAAGAAGGAGAGAAAACGCCATGAAAGGATACCATTACATCAAAAGAGGAATTGATATCATATTAAGTGGGATGGCGATCGTGATCTTATCACCACTCCTTCTTTTTTTATGTATTGCGATCAAACTGGATACATCGGGACCGATATTATTTAAGCAGAAGCGTGTCGGCATCCACCGGAGTTTCTTCCAGATTTACAAATTCCGTACCATGCGGATTGACACACCGAAGGATGTGCCGACACATATGCTGGAGAATCCGGAGCAGTACATCACAAAGGTAGGAAAATTCCTGCGCAAAACCAGTCTGGATGAACTGCCGCAGATTTTTAATATCTTCAAAGGAGAAATGAGTATCGTAGGACCGCGGCCGGCACTGTGGAATCAGGATGATCTGGTAGCAGAGCGTGAGAAATATGGTGCCAATGATGTGACACCGGGGCTGACCGGGTGGGCACAGATCAATGGCAGAGATGAACTGGAGATTCCGGACAAAGCAAGACTGGATGGCGAATATGTCAAACATCTGGGACCATGGATGGATCTGAAATGTTTTCTTGGCACAATTGGCTCCGTGCTCATGCACGATGGCGTGGTTGAAGGTGGAACCGGCGAACTGAACAAAGCAGAAGAAGAGACGGAAGCGCACAAAAGCGAAACAGCACAGAGCAGCGCAAAAAAGAAAACCATTGCAAAAGACACAGAAGAACGTGAAAAGGGCAGGAGAAAAAAGAAGATTCTGATCACCGGAAGCGGCAGTTATGTGGGAACTTCCGTGGAGGCATGGCTGAGACAATGGCCGGAGTACTACCAGGTTGACACGCTGGATATGAGAACCCAAACATGGCGGACACACGATTTTTCAGCATATGATGTGGTCTATCATGTGGCGGGAATCGCACATGCAGATGTGGGACAGGTGACGGAAGAAGAAAAGAAGCAGTATTACCGTGTGAATACAGATTTGGCAGTAGAGACAGCCGAAAAAGCCAAAAAGGAAGGCGTGCAGCAGTTTCTCTTTATGTCTTCCATGATTGTATACAGCGGATGTAAAGAAAAGAAAATCACAAAAAATACAATTCCCAAACCATTGAATTTCTATGGAGACAGCAAATGGCAGGCAGATCAGAAAATACAGGCACTGGCAGATGAACGTTTTAAGGTTGTTGTATTGCGCTCGCCGATGATTTACGGAAAGGGATCAAAGGGAAACTATCCACAGCTTGCAAAACTGGCAGGAAAACTTCCGCTATTTCCGATTGTACATAATCAGCGTTCCATGCTTTATATAGAAAATCTGGCACAGTTTGTCAAACGGATGATCGACAACGAAGAGACCGGAGTGTTTTTCCCACAGAACGAGCAGTATATCAATACTTCGGATCTGGTGCAGATGATCGCTGTGGTAAAAGGACACCGGCTTGTGATGGTTCCAGCGACTGGCTGGATCATCCGGCTGATGAAAAAGATTCCGGGAAAAATTGGCATCCTGACGGGCAAAGCGTTTGGTGACAGTGTGTACGATATGCAGATGAGTGAATATAAGGAAGAATATCGTGTGTGTGACTGGAAAGAGTCGGTAAGAAGGACGGAAGGATAAGAGCTGGAATGGGAAAATCTTGCATAAATAAAAGAATTAAAGTATGATACTACTGAAAAGATGATAAATAGCTTAATGGTATGCATTCGAAGGTTTAGGAGATAGAAAAGCGTGAGAATAGACAAACTGCAAGTAAAGTACTTTCCTTATTGTTGAAACATTAGAGATTACGATTGACATTGTAGAAACTGTGATAGGACAGATTAATAGAAAGAGTGGAGGTTTAGGGATGCCGTACGTGTCACCTGTTGTTGAAAATGATTTTAAAGACCGGTTGAACAAGTGCGTAGATATTATTAAAAATTCGAGTATCAAATATCAGAGTTTTGGGATTTTTGGAAGCTACGCGAGAAATGATTATAAGGCCAGCAGTGATATCGACTTTTGCATCATAGTTCCAGAAAAACCGGAAAGATGGATGATGGGAGCCTTGCGGGAGGAACTCGAGATGTTGCATGCGGATGTGGTTTTTGTAACACCGCAGTATTTCGAACATGATAATTCAAAGTTTACACAACAGTTAAGAAGAGATTATAAGGAGTTGAAAATATGATAAAGGCAAATTCTTATTATTCTATTGCGTGCAATGAATTCTGGTATTTAAGGGATGCAGTGTCACCTGTATACTGCAATCCGGCTGCAGCTTCGGCACAGCAAATTGCAGAAAAAATGTTGAAATCTGTGGCAGAACTGGTTTGTACTGGAATTGAAAAACTAATGACATCCCATAATTTGCGTGCCTTATACGATGAGATTAAAAGGGTGGATACTTCCTTGCAATTAGAGAGGAAGGATCTGGCATTACTCAAAGACTATTATTATGATGCAAGATATCCGGGGGATAATTTTGTTATTGTGACAGTGGATGAGCTGCGTGAGGCATTGGAGATCATGCTTGACGTTGTAGAAGCTGTAAATTGCTGGAGAACGTCTCATGAATTGGAGATATTAATTGCTGATCCGAGAGGGGAGTTTCAATCAGCGATGAGCAGATTGAAATAGAAATTTTGAAATTATGTGAAAACTTATATACGCAGAATATTAATGCATTATTAAAAAATATGGAGCCATAGTTTCGGTAGAAGTGATAAAACTGGTTGGATGATAAGTCTGACCGGTTTTTTACATTGAGTAAGATTGAGGTTCGTGATACAATACATATAAATAGTTGAAAATACGGGGAAGAACTTGGAGGCGGCATGTTTCAAACAATTGATATAAAAGCATATAGGAGATTAAAGAACATTACATTACAAAATCTCAGCAGGGTAAATATTCTTGTGGGAGAAAACAATACTGGAAAAACGTCAACCTAGGAATATAATGGTGCAAAGTGCAAGAAAGATATAAAAATTGAATCATGAAATGGGTTTGTGGCAAGCTATAGATATAAGCACTGAAATAGAAATTAAAGGATGGAATGGTATGGCAAGTTGGAAATTGTGTGTGGAAGACTATGGAAAAATAAAATCAGCAGAAATGGAATGTGCACCGCTTACCTTGATTGTCGGTGACAATAATTGTGGAAAAAGTTATTTGATGTCTTTGCTATGGGGAATAAAGAATATTGGTGCAATCTATCTTTTTGAAAAAAGAGATGCAGAGATAAACGAAGAGGAAAGATTGTTAAAGGATTGGATATCCCAACAGATAAATCTTGCATTTGAAAATGGTCAGAGTATTGTCGGGATGGAAGATATTTCCGACTGGTGTCGGGCTGTTATAAATCAGAGGCTGTCACAGAACAAAGATTCGTTATTAAAATGGATTTTTAACAGCGAACAGGTTTCGGCAAATAAAATCCAGATTCATTTATCAAATAGGGCATTTAAAGAGAGAAAACTTTGTTTTATAAGAACCACGGATGATAATATAATAATGAAAGCTGATTATGGAAAAAACAAAACGGATAATTATGGCATTCGAATCTTAGAGGGAAAAACGGATGATCATAGTGCTGAGTTTTTAATGAAGGGTATATTTGCTTTTGTATTACAAATAAATTATGGGAAAAATCGATATGAAAATTTATTCCTTCCAGCTGCGAGAACAGGTTTTATTCTTACAAAAGATCTGGTGAATCAGGTAGGAAGAGAGCAGACATTTAATATGGAACCGGAAACCAAACCAATGTCTCCATTTACAAGACCAATCAATCAGTTTTTGGATGTTATCAATGTGCTTTCTCTGGAGAATCAGTCATCTGCAAAAAGAAGAAAGATTATTGATCTGATAGAACATCAAATGACTTCCGGAACGATAGAAATCAGTGATTCGCCAAACAAAGAGATTCGGTATGTTACAGAAACGGAAAACGGAGAACAGAAAAGTTTACCACTTCGTACAGTCTCCGCTGTGGTAACGGAACTTTCTCCATTAATTTTACTGTTGAAACATATGGAAAACATTGAGTCTTTATGCTATGAAGAGCCTGAGATGTGCCTGCATCCGCAGCTGCAACATCAGATGGGAAGGGTTATGGCACGTATTGTAAATAGCGGAATAGATGTTATTGCAACCACACATAGCGATATTTTACTCCAGTCGATTAATAACAAAATAGCTTTGAAAAGCCATCCTCAAAAAGAAGATTTATGCAAAAAACTTCAATTGGAAGAGGAAGATTTGCTGTTGGATACACAGGTAAAAGTGTACCAGTTTCAGGAACATAACGGAAAAAGCCAGTTGATAGAAATTCCTTGCGGACAAAATGGATTTGCAGTACCAACATTTAATAATGCATTGGATGATATCATGGGAGAAGCTTATATGGTACAGGGGAATTCAGATGAATAAAAGAACATTTGTTATTTCGGAATTAATGCAAAATAACTTTATAGAGGAAACAGAACAGAAAGTTTTACTGGAAGAAACCGAAGAATCCGGTAAAAGTTTATTGATAGTGCAGCTTCCGAATGCACAAAAGATTTTTTGTATAAAAAATGTAGATAAAAAACATACAGATATGTACTTTTTTAAAGCAGATCAAAAATATTCCATGATGAAACGAGTTGATCATATTATTTTGGAACATACAGAAGATGATACATGGAATTTGCATTTGATCGAGATGAAATCAAGTGTGGGAGTACAAAAATGGATAGAGGTCAAGGGAAAATTTCGTGCAAGCTATCTCGTTTCACAGGCGATTGCAGCTATGCTCGAAATACCTTTAGATCATACATATTTATATACTACCTATGAAAAAGAATGCTTTGATACATGTAGTGAGACAATGCCGGTAGAACGACGTGTGCGAACGGGAAATATTCCGCCGAAAAGAGAATGGGAAAGTGGACGAGTTGAATTGAACTTTGGAGAGAAGATACCATTTGATCATGAGAAGGTGCAAATGACTCGGAGCACAGATGGATTGAAGGGAAATGTTCAAATGAAATAAAATACATATTGCAAAAGAAGAATATCCGGGAAAGAAAGAGGAAAACATGAAACGAGTTCTGATGTTGGCGTCCGTCGCCTCCATGATTGACCAATTTAATATGCCAAACATTGCATTGTTGCAGAAACTGGGGTATGAGGTAGATGTGGCCTGCAATTTTATCGAAGGAAATACCTGCTCGGATGCGCGCGTCGCGGAACTGAAACAAAAACTGCAGGACATGCACGTGCACTGTTATCAGATCGATTTCGCACGGAATATCAAACACATGGGGCAGAACATGAGGGCACTGAGGCAGGTAGAAGGTTTGATGAAGCAAAATGGATACGCATTTTGTCACTGTCACAGCCCGATCGGTGGAGTGGTCGCAAGGATTGCCGGACACCGGACAAAGACAAAAGTGATCTATACGGCACATGGGTTTCATTTCTATCAGGGGGCACCGGTTATGAACTGGCTGGTGTACTATCCGGTGGAGAAGGTGCTGAGCAGATGGACGGATGTGTTGATAACGATCAATCATGAGGACTATGCCAGAGCAAAAAAGAAATTTCATGCCGGAAAAACCTATTATCTGCCAGGAATCGGAATCAATCTGGAGCGATTCCATGCGGGAGATGCACAAACAATCCAGCAGAAACGGCAGGAACTTGGATTGCAGCCGGAAGATGTGTTTTTGCTGTCTGTGGGAGAACTCAGTGATCGTAAAAACCATGTCGTTGTCATTGAGGCAATGAAACAGCTGATTCAGAGACATCCTCAACTGAAATATTTTATTTGCGGGCAGGGAGAAAAAAAGCAGGAACTGCAGCAGTTGATCCGGAAATATCATTTGGAAGATCATGTGAAACTGTTGGGATTTCGGACAGACGTGGCAGAACTCTGTCAGGCAGCAGACGTGTTTGTGTTCCCGTCCAAGCAGGAGGGACTTCCGGTAGCATTGATGGAAGCGATGGCTTGCGGGGTTCCGGTAGTGTGTAGCAGGATTCGGGGAAATACAGATCTGGTAAAAAATGGAGAGAACGGTTATCTGGTAAGCGCAGATCAACCGGAGGAATATATTCAGGCAATCGAAAAACTCCTGCGGATATGGAAGAATACGGAAGAAGTCCGGCAGATGAGAAAAAATAACCGTGCACGGATAAAACAATATAGTTTACAGAAGATTGACAAGATCATGGAGAATATATATCGCTAAATATTGCAAATTATGGGGATTATGGTAGAATAGTAGAGGTATTTTGCGAATTTGAGATAAAATCTGTATAGGAAAATAATTGATTATGAAACAAAAATCTTACTATTTAAAAATATTTCTGATTATAGAATGTGTATTATTGATTTTTTTGGGAATTTTTTATTTCTCGGCAGGAAGATCGTTATACGAAAGAGATTCCGATGGCAATGTTGCGGAATTCAATGCGACAAATGATGTAGGAGAACTTACGCAGGGAGCAACGGTAGAACAGATTTATACGTCCCAAATGGATTTGCTGGATTCCATAGGTGTAATGGTTTCAGATTATGGAAAAAGCATCAATCACGGAGTTGAGATTCAGTGTGAAAATTTGTCTAAGGGACAGATACTTGCAAAAAAAACATTCTCAGCGGATGAATTTGAAGTAAATCAGTATGTTTATTTAAACATTGCAGATGGTGTAAAAGTTGATCGTGGAGATCAGATTAAGATTTCCTGTACATCCGATGGGGAAGCAGGGGATGCTCCAACCATATTATATAATGTAGAAAACAAACTGGAAAACCCGGATGTTGCGAGAGATGCACAGTTTACTGTGAATGGAAATGTTGTTCCGGGAACAATGTGTATTGCGGTCAATGGGCGGAATTATGTCTGGACAGGTCCAAATTACTGGAAGCTGGTATTGCTTGCAGTTGTATTAGTGGCTGTCTTGTATGGAATTGAGTGCAGCTGTGACAAAAGGGGGAAGACAACAATTTTGTTTAACCTGTTGTTCGTCCTCAAAAAATATAAATTCTTAATTAAGCAGCTTGTGAAGAGAGATTTTAAAGTACGTTATAAACGTTCGGTACTTGGCGTGTTTTGGAGCTTTCTGAATCCGCTTCTTATGATGATCGTACAGTATGTTGTATTTTCACAGCTGTTTAAATCGGATATTAAAAATTATCCGGTATATCTGTTGAGTGGTACGGTTATTTTTAACTTTTTTAATGAAGGTGTAGGACAGTCTTTGACATCTATTGTGGGGAATGCGCCGTTGATCACAAAGGTATATTTGCCGAAATATATATATCCGGTAACAAGAGTTTTTTCTTCGGGAATCAACTTACTGATGTCATTGATTCCGCTGATCATTGCAGCGCTTATTACAGGTGAAAAGATCACATGGGCTTTTTTAATGCTTCCATATATTTTGATTTGCGTCATGATTTTTACCATGGGATTCGGTATGATTCTGGCAGCTGCCATGACGTTTTTCCGGGATATGCAATTCTTATGGGGAGTGCTGAGCATGCTCTGGATGTATCTGACACCACTGTTTTATCCGATTTCGATTGTTCCGAAGCAGGTACAGGGACTGGTACTCAATAATCCGATGTACTATTTTGTCAATGCTTTTCGAACCATCATTCTGGAAGGGATTACACCTCGACCGGTTGTGTTCTGTCAGTGTACAATGGTCGCACTCGTTATGCTGGGAATCGGAAGCTTGATCTTTAAGAAAACACAGGATAAATTTATCTTTTATATTTAGGAGGAATTGCAGAAAATGCCGATCGTTTCTGTGAAAAATATATCACTGAAATTTAAAATGGAACAGAACCGTGCAAATTCATTAAAAGAATTTTGTGTACGCTGGCTGAAACGGGATTTGAAGTCAGAGGATTTCTGGGCATTAACAGATGTTTCTTTTGATGTCGAAAAGGGTGATGTCATTGGAATTATCGGACATAACGGAGCCGGAAAAAGTACCTTGTTAAAAGTGATTTCCGGAATTATGAAACCGACAAAAGGAACGATCGAAGCGTATGGAAACATTGTGCCGATGCTGGAACTGGGATCGGGATTTGATATGGAATTATCCGGCAGAGAAAATATATATCTGAATGGTGCAATTCTCGGGTATTCAGAAGAATTCCTGAATGAAAAATATGATGAAATCGTTACATTTTCCGAACTTGGAAATTTTATAGAGGCACCACTCCGGACGTATTCCTCAGGAATGCTTGCAAGGCTGGCATTTTCCGTTGCATGTATTGTGGAGCCGGAAATCTTGATTGTTGATGAAATCCTGTCGGTCGGGGATGCTGATTTTCAGGAGAAGAGTCGTGCGAGAATGATGGATCTTATGACAGGCGGAACAACGGTATTTTTTGTATCGCATAGTTTAAAACAAATCCGGGAAATGTGCAATAAGGTTGTCTGGCTGGAGCATGGGAAAATACAGGCGATCGGAAAAACTGAGGAGATATGTAATATGTATGAAGGGGCAAAGCATGAGTGATATAAAAATCCTTGTTGCAACGCATAAAGAATTTTACCGGCCGGAAAATCCACTGATTTTTCAGGTGCAGGTAGGAAGTGCATTGGCTGATCATCATATAGAAGGAATTCTTCATGATGATGAGGGCGAGAACATTTCAAAGAAAAACAGATCCTATTGTGAACTTACGGCACAGTATTGGGCGTGGAAAAATCTGCAGGCAGATTATTATGGCTTTTTTCATTATCGCAGATATATGAGTTTCAAACAAAATTTCCCCGTGATAAATGGCAAAATACAACTGAAGCGATGGACACCGTATTTGGAAGCGGATTCTTTGGAGGGAGATTTATCTCCTTATGATTTGGATGAGATGCATATGCGGCATGTGATTGAACAATATGATGTGATTACAGTGCTGAGTGAACGTATGGATGTGACAGCATATGAACAGTTTGGACAGTTTCACCGTATCGGAGATCTGGACCGTGCAATTGCAATCTTAAAAGAAATGTATCCGGAACAGGCAGCGGCATGTGATGCATATATGCAATCGAAATATATTTATTTCTGCAATATGTATATTATGAAAAGGGAATACTTTCATGCATATATGAACTGGCTGTTTCCTGTTTTGGAGAAATTTGAGAGCCAGACAGATTTTTCCGGATATAGTGATAAAGAAAAGCGTGTGACGGGGTATATTGCGGAGCGATTGTTTGGCGTGTACTATACCTGGTTAAAACAGCAGGGATCGGCAAAGTGTGCGGAGGTTCCATATGTGATTTTCCACCAGAATGTCCGTGAGTTTCAATTTGGCAAAAAAGGACCGAGAATTAAGGTGGATATGAGGAAGGTCAATCAGCTGATACCGGCAGGGACCATGAGAAGACGTATGGTACGCAGACTTCTGAGAAAGGAATTATAGAAATGGAAATTCAATTACAAACAATTCTACAGCCTGATCCGGAAATCTGTGTTGAAGAAGCCCTGTATTTTCATAGAAAGGGAGAAGAGATATGTTTTGATGGATATTTCAATCTTTTTTATATCGAGAAATGGAAGCGGTATACAAGATTGGAAAAATTGCAGTTGTCTATCAAAACCGCAGGATATCAAATGCTTCGACTCTATCATAATCGGGAATGTATTGATGAAATCAAGCTGGAAGAATCAAAACATGTGTATACCATAGAATTTCCATGGGAGAAATACACAGATGGTGTTTTCTGGTTTTCTCTTGTGCCGGATGAGAGGTGTAAGATGCAGCAGATATCAGGATATTATATGGGGGTATGTGAGAAGGCTGCACATGTGGCAATCGGGATTGATATCTGTACATATCGCAGAGAAGAATATGTCCTGCGCAACTTAAAGGTACTTTGTGAGCGTGTATTGCAAAATGAAGAACTGCAGGTTTCGAAAGCCTTGTGGGGATACATCATTGATAATGGAAAAACATTAGACGCATATGAACCATTGCAGCAGTATTTAAAGGCGTGGCAGGAGAGAATTTCTGTTATACCGAATAAAAATGCCGGTGGAGCAGGCGGATTTACCAGAGGTATGTTAGAAGTTTTAGAAGATAAAGAAGAAAGACAGTTAACACATGTAGTGCTTATGGATGACGATGCGGTGTTAGAGCCGGATTTGTTTGTACGCATGTATGGCTTTCTGTGTGTGGTGAAGCCAGAGTGGAAGGATATTATTCTGGGTGGAACAATGCTTCGGGAGGATAAACCGTATCTGTTATTTGCTTCTGGAGAAACCTGGGGAGAGGGATTGATTAAGAATGCAAATAAAAATCTTGATGTGCGCGAATACGAGAATGCAACACGGGAAAATCTTATTACAACAAAATTGGAAAAAACGCTGTATTCGGGCTGGTGGTGCTGTTGCTATTCGTTGAATATTGTTCGGGAGGACAATTTACCGATTCCGTTATTTCTGCATCATGACGATATTGAATTTGGATTACGAAACAGAGAGCATGGAATTGTATTTTTGAATGGAATTAGTGTATGGCATAGAACCCCAGATAGTAGGGTAGTGGGAAGTAATTTATATTATGATATTCGAAATGATTTAATTGAAATTACACAACAGTACAGTCAAAAGATGGCAGAAAAATGCATATGGCGATTTTTCTGGAAACGATTATTAATTCGACTTATTCTTAATAGAAAGAAGGAAGTCTCTCTTGTAGTTAGAGGCACAGAAGATTTTTTGAAGGGGATGGATTGGTTATGGAAACAAGATCCAGAAAAACTTCATCTTAAAATAAGAGATGTGGAAGAAGATGGCAATTGGATATGTTGGAAAAAAAGTGGCAGAGTATGCTTGAAACTGATAAAAGAAAGAAAAAATGCAGTTCTTAATTATCAGAATAAAACAGGATTATATACAAAAAAAAGTGCATGGATGAAGTATTTGAGCAAATAGGAATGAAAATGAGGAGAAAGTGATATGAATAATGATTTAAAACTCACAATAGTTGTTCCAATATATAATGTTGAACAGTATTTGGAACAGTGTTTGGATAGTTTGGTGAATCAATCAAATCATGATTTTAAGGTGATAATGGTTGATGATGGATCTAAGGATAAGAGCGGAGAAATAGCTCAAAAATATGCTGAAAAATTTCCAGAAAGATTTTTTTATGTATATAAGGAAAATGCTGGATTGGGAGCTGCAAGGAATACTGGAATGGAGTACTGCGATACGGAATATATAGAATTTTT
>OIAD01000512.1_pt1 | contig 19256 bp, 10 predicted proteins | sample 1580601 | NCBI WGS metagenome assembly OIAD01 (sample SAMEA3882554, study PRJEB24775) | human gut metagenome | biome: human-associated habitat; feature: intestine environment; material: feces | place: Netherlands | collected 2009/2010
GAAGAATGCGAAGGTGAAGACATATACACAGATTAAGAAGTTCCTGTACCGGCAGGATGACCATACCGCTGTCTATAATGGAAATCGTTTCCCGGTATCGGATTATGCACAGGTATTTGATGGGGATCAGGCGCTTTCTCTCGTGGATGTAAACACAGAGGATGAGGTGACGCTGTCCTTGTGGAATGGCAATCTGGTGTCCGTGATCATTACGAAGGGGCACGGGTATGTCCGGCTGTTAAATCAGGGGACATATGTTGGCGGATTTGTAGAGATTGGAAAAGATGTGATTGTTCCAGTTACTGCAGATATGCTGGTAGCAGTCGGGGAAGGCGATTATACACTTCGTATCAGTAAAAATGGATATTCCGGAGAGAAGAGTATCCGTGTGACAAAGGATCGCGAGTTAAATGTAGATATCTCAGATATTGCAATTCCATCCGGAACGGTAACGTTTGCTGTGACGCCGGAGGATGCGAATGAAGTCATCAAGGTTGATGGAGAGGTGATCGCGAACCGGACGTATACCGGATTGTACGGCGATCATGAATTAAGCATTACAGCGGATGGCTATGACAGCTTCCGTGGAAGTTTTAAAATCACAGAGACGATGAAAACCTTGCGCGTAACCTTGCAGCAGGAAACGACCGAAGAGACAACGGAAGATACGACTGAGGCAACGACGCAGGAGGGACAGACAACTGCATCCGGGCAGACTACGACGCAGACGACTGCAACGACACAGGGATCACAGACGACCACTGCGACGACGCAGAGTGGGCAGACGACGGAGTCCGCGGAGCAGGGCAATAAAATTACGATTAAAAAACCGGAGGGTGTGGGCGTATATTTCGACGGCGATTATGTCGGAATCGCACCGGTGTCGATCAGGAAGACAGCGGGAACACATACGATCACGCTATACAAAGCCGGTTATTTGATAAAAAGTTATACAATACAAGCCGAAGATAACGGCAAAGACGATGAATATAGCTACGCGGATCTGATATCCGTGCTGGACTAAATAGTAGGAGGAACATCATGGACATGGATTACAAAAAGGTTTATGAAGAATGGCTGACAAACCCGTTTTTCGATGAAGCAACAAGACAGGAGCTGGCAGCAATCAAGGATGACGAGAAAGAAATCAAAGAGCGTTTCTACATGGATCTCGAATTCGGAACAGCTGGATTGCGCGGTATTATTGGCGCCGGTACGAACCGCATGAATAATTATATTGTTGCGAAGGCGACACAGGGACTTGCAAATTATATCAAACAGCGTAAGAAGCAGGCAAAGGGTGTTGCGATTGCCTATGATTCCAGACACTGTTCACCAGAGTTTGCAGATGTAGCAGCCTTGTGTCTGGCAGCAAACGGTATCAAGGCATATGTGTTTGAGTCTCTTCGTCCAACACCAGAGCTTTCTTTTGCAGTCCGTTACCTTGGTTGTGTGGCAGGTATTAACGTAACAGCCAGCCACAACCCACCAGAGTACAACGGATACAAGGTATATTGGGAGGATGGTGCACAGATTACACCTCCACATGATGCGGGTATCATGCGTGAGGTAAAGGCAATCTCTGTACAGGATGCCATTACAATGCCAAAGCAGGAAGCAATCCATGAAGGTTTGTATGAAGTCATCGGCAAGGAAATCGATGATGCATATATGGCAGAGCTGAAGAAGCTTGTACTGCATCAGGAGTGCATCGACAAATACGGAAAAGAATTAAAGATTGTATATACACCATTGCATGGAACGGGAAATATCCCAGCCAGAAGAATTCTGCGTGAACTTGGCTTTGAGAATGTATATGTTGTTCCAGAACAGGAATTGCCAGATGGTGATTTTCCGACTGTAAGCTATCCAAACCCGGAGGCAGCAGAAGCATTCGAGCTTGCACTTGCACTTGCAAAGCAGCATGACGCAGATCTCGTTCTCGCGACGGATCCGGATGCAGACCGTCTCGGTGTGTATGTAAAGGATAAGGATGGCGAGTATCACTGCCTGACCGGAAATATGTCAGGAAGTCTGCTTGCAGAATATGAGCTTAGCCAGATCAAGGCGACAAAGGGACTGCCTGCGGATGGCGCGCTGATCAAGTCTATCGTTACAACGAACCTTGTAAATGAGATGGCGAAGAGCTACGGCGTGAAGCTCGTAGAGGTTCTGACCGGATTCAAGTTCATTGGACAGAAGATGTTGGAGTTTGAGACAAAACATAATGGCACATATCTCTTCGGATTTGAGGAGAGCTACGGATGTCTGATCGGTACACATGCCAGAGATAAGGATGCGATCGTAGCAACGATGGCACTCTGTGAGGCAGCTGCATATTACCGTTCACAGGGCAAGACTTTGTGGGATGCCATGATCGATATTTATGAGAAGTATGGTTATCATGTAGATGCGATCCATACACTGACATTAAAGGGTATCGAAGGTCTGGAGAAGATCAAGAGTATCATGGATCAGTTAAAGTCTCATACACCAAAGGAGATTGCAGGCTTAGAAGTGCTCTGGGCACGTAATTACGACAACGATACAGCGACAAACATGAAGAATAAGGCGGTTGTTCCAACCGGACTTCCGAAGTCAAACGTTGTATATTACGAGCTCGAAGGTGGCGCTTGGCTTTGCGTCCGTCCATCCGGTACAGAGCCAAAGATCAAATTCTACTATGGCGTTATCGGTAAGGATTTCGATGATGCACAGAAGAAGTCAGAGGAATTTGGCGAAGCAGTCAACAAGATGATTGAATACATGATGTAAGAGTATGAAAGCGATTTCGGGAACCCGAAGGGTGAAGAAATCGCTTTTGTTATAGTGAAAGAAAATGAAGGGAAGATGACATGCTGCAACTGAAGAACATAGTAAAGGACTATGGAGAGGGCGATTCAAAGGTACAGGCATTAAAGGGAGTCAGTATTAATTTTCGGGCAAATGAATTTGTTTCGATTCTTGGACATTCCGGTTGTGGAAAGACAACACTCTTGAATATCGTGGGAGGGCTCGATCAGTACACCGATGGCGATTTGATAATCAAGGGAAAAACAACAAAGAAATACAAGGATAAGGACTGGGATACCTATCGGAACCATAGCGTTGGTTTTGTATTCCAGAGCTATAATCTGATCATGCACCAGACGGTGCTGCAGAATGTCGAGCTGGCATTGACCTTGTCGGGTGTCTCGAAGAGCGAGCGCAGACGCCGGGCGAAGGAAGTGCTCGAGAAGGTTGGACTCGGTAGCCAGATCCATAAAAAGCCAAATCAGATGTCCGGTGGACAGATGCAGCGTGTGGCAATCGCGCGTGCACTGATCAATGATCCGGAGATTCTGCTTGCGGATGAACCGACCGGTGCACTGGATACAGAGACAAGCGTGCAGATTATGGATCTTCTGAAGGAGATTGCAAAAGACCGTCTCGTTATTATGGTTACCCATAACCCGGAGCTTGCAGAGCAGTACAGTACACGAATTGTTAAGCTGTTGGATGGTGAGATTACAGATGATAGCATGCCGTATTCCGATGAGGAAGCAGCGAAGGAAACGTATGAGGAATTAAGCAAGAAGGACTTAAAGCATAAGCGGATGTCGTATTTTACAGCGCTGAATCTGTCCTTCAACAACTTGCTTACAAAGAAGGGACGAACCCTGCTTACCGCATTTGCAGGCAGTATCGGTATTATCGGAATCGCGCTGATCTTATCGTTGTCCGATGGATTCCGGAATTATATCAAGAGCGTGGAGGAAGATACTCTTTCTACCTACCCGCTGGAGATCACGGATGAGTCCATTGACATGTCCGCAATGATGGGAATTATGCTCGGCACCGAGATGAAGAGTGAAGAAGAGCATGATATGGACAAGGTGTATTCAAACAACTTTGTCGGTAATTATATGAAGAATATGCTTGGTGAAGTCAAGGTTAACGACATGGTATCCTTCAAGGATTATATCGAGGAAGGTGACGGTCAGAAGATGAAGGACTACACCAGCGATATCATGTACACCTATGGCATTACGATTAACGCTTACAAAAGTGATGTAGAGAAAGAAGTCTATCAGGTCAATCCAAGTACCGTCTTTGACAGTATCGGATTTGGTTCGATGTCAGAGATGGATAACCTGGGTATGACAGGGACGCAGAGTACGACGAATGTCTGGTCCGAGATGATCAGCAATCAGGAGCTGCTCGAGAACCAGTATGATGTTGTAGCCGGACGCTGGCCGGAGAATTACGATGAAGTCGTGATGGTCGTGACGAAGGATAACGAGATCAGCGATTATGAGTTGTATTCGCTTGGCATCCGGGATGTCAGCGAGATGCAGGAGATGATGCGTGCGGCATTGAAGGGTGAGACGAAGACGTATCCAAACACCTCGTACACCTATGATGACCTGCTGAGCCTCACCTATAAGGTAATTCCATCTTCCGATTTTTACGAATACGATGATTCAGAGAAATGTTATGTGGATAAGAGCGATGATGCTGATTACCTGAAAGATAAGATCAAAAATGGTCTGGATATCAAGGTGGTTGGTATCGTCCGCCCGAATGAGGATGCAACAGTACATTCGATCACAACAACGATTGGTTATACGCATGCACTGGTGGAGAAGTTGATGGATCTGTCGAGAGACAGCGAAGTTGGCAAGGCGCAGCTGGATGATCCAGATAAGAATGTATTTACCGGCTATGAATTTGGTGCAGATCTGAACGAGGAGGCACAGAAGGAAGCTGAGCAGCAGGCGCAGGATGCAATGAGCGAGATGGGAATCGCAGACATGACAGAGGATCAGCTGTATGAATATATGGCGAGCCTTCCGGCAGATCAGTTGAAGCAGTTTATGCAGACGATGACGGAACAGACGCAGAGTGTGTCAAACAGTATGTCGCTGTCCGATCTGAAATCTGCTGAGAATGCGACCTATGATGACAACCTTGTCACACTTGGTATCGCTTATGAGAATGATCCGAAGGTCATCCGCATCTATCCGATCGATTTTGAGTCGAAGGAAAAGATCATCGACGTGATCGAAGAATATAACGATATGGTGAAAGCAAACGGCGAAGAGGAGAAGGAAATCTCTTACACAGATATGGTAGGAACGATGATGTCTTCCATCAGTACGATTATCAATGCGATTTCGTATGTGCTGATGGCGTTCGTGGCAATCTCGCTCGTGGTAAGCTCGATCATGATTGGTATCATCACATATATTTCCGTATTGGAGCGGACGAAGGAGATTGGTGTGCTGCGAAGCATCGGTGCATCGAAGAAGGATATCTCGCGTGTATTTAACGCGGAGACGATTATCATTGGTTTCGTGGCAGGTTTGATCGGTATTGGAGTTACCGTGCTCCTGAACATCCCAATCAATGCAGTCATTCACCATTTTGCAGGACTGACCGGCGTTGCGAAGCTTCCGGTTACAGGTGGTGCGCTCTTGGTTGCAATCAGCGTTGTGCTGACGATGATCGGTGGACTGATTCCGTCGCGTGTAGCATCAAAGAAGGATCCAGTGGAAGCATTGCGGAGTGAGTAAATAGTTATTCGAAAAGACGTGTTACAGGAGGATTTCGAATATGAGAACATTTGAAGATATAAAGATTGCGGTTGCAGGAACCGGCTACGTCGGATTGTCACTTGCAACCCTGTTGTCCCAGAAGCATACGGTGACAGCGGTGGATATCGTGCCTGAGAAGGTGGAGAAGATCAATCATAAGATTTCTCCGATTCAGGACGATTATATTGAGAAGTATCTGGCAGAGAAGGAGTTGCATCTGACAGCAACCTTAGATGGAGGGACAGCATATCGCGATGCGGATTTTGTCATCATTGCTGCGCCGACAAACTACGACAGTCAGAAGAACTTCTTCGATACCACAGCGGTGGAAGCCGTGATTGAACTTGTGCTGAAGGTGAATCCGGAAGCATTTATGGTAATCAAATCGACGATCCCGGTTGGTTATACGGAGTCAGTAAGAAAGAAATATCAGACAAGCCGGATTCTGTTTTCTCCGGAATTTCTGCGGGAGTCCAAGGCGCTGTATGACAATTTGTATCCAAGCCGTATTATTATTGGTACAGATAAGTCGGATGCAGAAGTAGATGCGGCGGCGCATACTTTTGCACGGTTGTTGCAGGAGGGCGCAGAAAAGGAAAATATTGATACGCTGTTTATGGGATTTACGGAAGCAGAAGCGGTCAAGCTTTTTGCAAACACCTATCTCGCTCTACGTGTATCCTATTTCAATGAGTTAGATACTTATGCAGAGATGAAAGGGTTGGATACCCAGGCAATCATCGACGGTGTGTGCCTGGATCCGAGAATCGGAACACACTACAACAATCCGAGCTTCGGTTACGGTGGCTACTGTCTGCCGAAGGATACGAAACAGCTGCTTGCGAATTATGACAGTGTGCCACAGAATATGATGACGGCGATTGTGGAGAGTAACCGGACGCGGAAAGATTTTATTGCGGGTCGCGTGCTTGAAAAAGCCGGTTATTACAGCTATGGCGCGAACAATGAATGGAATGCTGAAAGTGAGAAAAAAGTTACGATTGGTGTCTATCGACTCACGATGAAATCAAATTCGGATAATTTCCGTCAGAGTTCGATTCAAGGCGTGATGAAACGTGTGAAGGCGAAGGGGGCAAGTGTAATCGTATATGAGCCGACACTACCGGATGGAACGACATTTTTTGGCTCTAAGATCGTAAATGATCTGGTAGAGTTTAAGAAACAGTGTGATGCAATTCTTGCAAACCGTTATAGCGCAGAGCTGGACGATGTGCAGGAAAAGGTATATACAAGAGATATATTTCGAAGAGATTAAAGGCTAAGAGGAGGATAAACATGAAAAAGTATGATTATTTAGTGGTAGGTGCCGGACTTTACGGTGCGGTGTTTGCACAGCAGGCAAAGGAAAAAGGGAAAAAGGTGCTTGTGATTGACAAGCGTCCGCATATTGCCGGAAATGTGTACACAGAGGATGTAGAGGGTATCCATGTACACAAATATGGTGCGCATATCTTCCACACGAACAACAAAGAGGTATGGGATTATATTACGAAGTTTGCAGAGTTCAACCGGTTCACGAATTCACCGGTTGCAAATTACAAAGGCGAGCTTTACAGCCTGCCGTTTAACATGTACACATTTAATAAAATGTGGGGTGTGGTAACGCCAGAAGAGGCAGCGGAAAAGATCGAAGAGCAGAAAAAGGCAGCTGGTATCACGGAGCCTAAGAATCTGGAAGAGCAGGCAATCAGTCTGGTTGGAACAGATATCTATGAGAAGCTGGTAAAAGGCTATACGGAAAAACAGTGGGGACGCCCATGTACAGAGCTTCCTGCGTTTATCATCAAGCGTCTGCCAGTCCGTCTGACATTTGACAACAATTATTTCAATGCGCTGTATCAGGGTATTCCGATGGGCGGCTACACGAAGATGGTGGAGAACCTTCTGGCTGGTATTGAAGTAAAGGTTTCTACCGATTATTTTGCAAACAAAGCAGAGTATGATGCGATGGCAGAGAAGGTTGTCTATACAGGTGCCATTGATGCTTATTTTGATTATAAGCTTGGCGCGCTTGAATATCGTTCCGTGCGGTTTGAGACAGAACTTTTAGACAAGCCAAACTTCCAGGGAAATGCGGCAGTGAACTACACAGATGCTGAGACACCTTGGACACGTATCATCGAGCATAAATGGTTCGAGTTTGGCAAGGATGATGCAGGCAATGATCTGCCAAAGACCGTTGTTTCACGCGAATACTCTTCTGAGTGGAAGGTGGGCGATGAGCCATATTATCCGGTAAATGATGAGAAAAATGGTGCGCTGTATCAGCAGTACAAGGAGCTTGGCGAGCAGGAGGAGCATGTGATCTTCGGCGGACGTCTTGGCGAGTACAAGTATTATGATATGGATGCAGTAATCGCATCTGCACTTGCAATGAGTGAGAAAGAGCTGGGCAAATAACAGCAATACGATAACAATCAAAAAGAGCAGTTGGAAACAGATATGTGTTCCAGCTGCTCTTTTGGCTTCTGTGAATTTGTTTTGCGAAAGCTCAAAAGTGTTATCGTAACAGTTCCAGAATTGTATTTACCATCAGGTCGTTCTGCATCGGATTCATGATTGAGAATCGTACAAAATGCGAATCCAGGCCGTGAAAATTCTCGCAGTTCCGAAGGACAATGCCCTTCAGATTGCAATGTGCCAGCAGGGATTTTGCAGTGACATCCTCTTTTAGAATCTGCATCAGCGCGAAGTTTGCACTCGGTTTGAACAACCGCAGATTCTTGTTTGTATTCATTGCTGCGTAGATCAGGTTGCGCTCGGTAAAGATGCGGGAGTGCGATTCGTGGATGTAGGCGGTATCCTCCAGCATAGCAGTACAGGCAGCTGCGGTCAGACAGGAAATGCTGTTTGGTGTGGCGGTCATATTGATGATCGTCATGTTTGTTTCGTTGTTCATGATTGCATAAGCAAGTCGCAGTCCTGGTACAGAGAAGAATTTGGATACGCTGCGCAAAATAATCAGGTTGTCATAGGTATTTACCAGAGAGATCGCAGTGTTACGCTCATAGTTCTCTGTAAATTCAATGTACATTTCGTCGAGTAAAAGTGCGATGCCAAGCTCCTTGCATGCGGCTGCAAGTTTCTCGATATCTGCTTTTGATATAAGCTGGGAGGTTGGATTGTTTGGATTTCCGAGGATCACAATATCGTATGTATCCGATAAGTGTGTAATAAAATCATCCATATCCAGATGGTAATCCTGATTGATGTCCAGCTCATAGAAGTCTGTTTCGCAACCATACACGGATAATACATGTTCATAATCCGTGGCTGATGGGATCGGCAGTAAAGCCTTCTTTGGTGCAAGAAGTGCAACAAAGAGACGCAGCAGATCAGAGCTGCCGCTGCCAAGCACCAAATGCTCTGGCGCACAGCAGGCATAAGAAGCGATGGCGTTCCGTAAAGGGTCGTAGTATGTGTCAGGATAGCGACCGACCGCGCTGATATTTTCCATGATCGCGCGTGTCACGCTGTCCGGGACACCGAGTGGATTGCAATTTATGTCATATCGCACAGTCTCATACTGTTCGATGCGAAGTGGTCCGTTGCTCATAGTTTCCTCCTAATAATTAGAAAACAAACCATTTATATCCCTGTCTTGAAAAAAGAAAGGGGGTTTGTTATAATGTGATATGTGTTAAAAGGGGATAGTGGGTGAACTATACCCTCATATCGATAATTATACCTATTAAATAGACGAATGACAAGTAGGTTTTCATTACGAAGCCGAGAAATAAAGGAGATACCATGAAGGCGATAGTAGAACATTACGCAAAGGGCGAATTTCAGGTAGACCGGCCTGAGGTAGCGATATCAGAAAAGTTTTTAAAACTGAATATAGAATCGGGAACTTTGTACGAAGGTGTCTTCACGGTGAACAGCACGAATGACCACGTCATCAAAGCGATGGTGTATGATAGCCGCTATATGCTGCGGTTCAACCAGCATACATTTATTGCGAAGAATTTTGATGTCGGATTCACATTCGATGCAACCTGTTTGGAAGCAGGTAAAAATTACAAAGGACATATCAGTGTCATTACGGACGGCGGAGAATTTAAGATTCTGTATGATATTGACATCACGACACCATATGTAAAATACGGAGATCAGAAGATCGATGATCTTTTCAAATTTGCGACACTCGCTGAGAGCAACTGGGCAGAGGCGGCGCGTGTATTTGTGCGCGATGATTTTAAGCGTACATTTATCAACCGCGATCCGGTGATCAAGCAGATCTACAACAGTCTGATGGAAAGCCAGTCGGTCAATCAGGCTTTGGAGGAATTCCTCGTCTATGTACACAAGAAACGTGCGCTGACATTGTCAGTATCCAAGGCGAAGATCAATCTGGAGTTCCCGGAGGAGCTTTCCAAGATTTCGATTAACATCAGCAAAAACACATGGGGCTACAGCAGTTCAACGGTACGCTCCACCGAGGATTTCATTATTCCAGCGAGAAAGGTGATTACAAGTGCCGATTTTTATGGCAATCTGTATGCTTTGGATGTACTGATTTCACCGGAGAATATTCCGGACGGCGTGACATCCGGCAGAATCATTATCGAGAATGTCTACCAGACAATCGAGATTGAGATTAACCTGTCCAAGCCGACAGAAAAAGAGATAAAAGTGTCCAAACCGGGCAGCAAAACACATCTGATTAAGTCGAATCAGGTGCGCTTGATTACGACATATATGGATTACCGCATGGGCAGAATCCAGCTTCGGGAATACATTAGCACGACCTTATTTGCATTTAACAATCTGGCACGCTATGTACCAGAGGAAGATCTGTACCGTCTGGGAACAATGCATATGAACATTATGCAGGGAGAGACAGAGAAGGTAGAACAAGAATTCCTGCGTATCGAGGCGGATGTCGATAACTCTGGAATGAACAACAAGCAGAGTTGTTATTATGCATATCTGAAGGCGATGGTTGGCAAGGACCGCCGTGCGACCGAACAGGCAAAGGAACTGATTCGCAGAAGCTACCACACAGAGGATGACAAGATCTTCTATTTCTGGTTGCTGCTGTTTGTGGATGATACTTATAATAACGATCAGACCGCTTTGTATCGGGAAGTTAAAAACCTGTATGAGCAGGGATACAACAGCCCGCTTATGTACATGGAGCTTTGCGAAGTCTTAAACAACAACCCGTTGCTGCTGAAGCATATTACAGATCTTGAGGTTACAACGATCCGATGGGGATTGCGCCACCAGTATCTGTCGGACGAAGTAATCGAGGCGTTTATCCAGCTTGCGGCATCATTCCGTCAGTTTGATGCGAAGATTTTCGAGATCATGGATAGCATTTACTCCAAGAAAAAGAGTGACGAGGTGCTGTCAAGTATCTGCTCGATGCTGATCAGCGCAGGAAAACTGGATAACAAGTACCATCGGTTCTACCGGGATGCAGTGGAACGCAACCTGAAATTTATCGGGCTGAATGAGTGCTTTGTCAAGAGTATGAATTTCTCCAGATATGATCTGATACCGCAGTCGGTATTGATGTATCTGAATTATAAGAATACACTTTCCGAAAAAGAGCTTGCGTACTTGTATGCGAACGTAATTTACAACAAGTCCCAGCACATGAAGGTGTACCACGAATATGCGACAACGATGCAGGATTTCATGGAGAATATGATTATCAGCGGCAAGGTCAGCGATGATCTGACTGTGCTTTATGATGAGTTCTTGGAGCCAGAGACGGTCAGTCCGCTTTATGCGAGCAAGCTGATCAACATTATCTTCCGTCGGAAGCTTGTTTGCTTTAACAAGGGCGTGCGTGCTGTGATCGTGACGCATCAGGAGTTAGAGGAAGTACAGCGCGTACCGATCGTAAACGGCGAAGCATATGTGGAGATTCTGTCGAACACGGCTTCCATTATCTTCGAGGATAGCGCGGGAAACCGGTATGCGGGATCTATTCCGTATCGACTGGAACGTATTGTAGATGAAAATGCATATATGGATATCTGCTGTAAATACAGTCCGCGGGATTACCGGGTGCTGCTGCATAACTATGAGCAGCTTGGTGATTTCACATTCAAGAAGGCAATCGAGGTCAATGCCGCACGAGATATTGTTAACTGTGATGAGATCTCCTATGATTACAAGCAGCAGGCATATCTGAATATTATTGAATATTACCATGAGAATCTGGATAACGAGGTGCTTACAAAGTATCTCGAAAAATTGGATATCGAATACTTAAATCACGCAAATGCACGTGTGATGATCGCTTACATGGTCGATATGAACATGTTCGACAAGGCATTTCAGGCGGTGAAGCTGTATGGCTTCGATGAGATCGACAGTGAAGAGTTGTATCGTCTGGCGGATTATGGTGTGGAGGACAGCAATGGCTTCTTAAATGAGGATCTGCTTTCCATCTGTATCCATCTGTACAAATCCGGTAAGGTCAATGAGCGGATTTTGGTATATATCATCAACCATTATAAGGGTGACTTGGAAGAATTGGCAGGTATTTTTAAGACGGTGCGTAACCGTGTCAGAGATATTTCCCTGCTGGCAGAAAATACATTGGCACAGATGATGTTCGCGATGGGAAATGTCGAGTACATCTACGATATCTTTACCGCGTATTATGCAGGCAGAAACCGTGGACTGGTCGTAAAGGCGTTCCTGCGGTTTGCATGCTATAACTATCTAATCAAAGATGCACAGATTCCAAGTGGTGTCTTTGACTGTCTGTATCAGGAGATTCAGAAGGGCAATATCGAGGATGAGATTTCCCGTATGTCCATGCTGCATCACTTCTCGAAGCTGGATCGTTATACGGGCGAGCAGAAGACGTGGATCAAGGATGCGGTTGGCAAGTTTATGGATGCAGGCAAGCTGCTTCCGTTCTACAAGAGCTTCCAGTCCTTTATCAAGCTGCCACAGGATGTCATGCTCAAGACCTATCTGATCTACAAGAGCGAGCCGGGCAAACAGGTAACAGTGAAGTACGCATTTGATACTGGTTCCAGACAGAATCTGATCTACAAGACAGAGCTTCTGGATGAGATGATTCCGGGCATGTATGTGAAGGAATATGTCGTGTTCCACGGCGAGCGCCTTGTCTATGAAATCTCGGATGATAAGCAGGGTACTTCTTATGTGGTAGAGAGTGAATCGCTGAAGTCCAAAGCGTTTAACCGCAAAGACCGGAACCGCTTTGAGATTATCAACAGCATGCTTGTCAATCAGGAAATGCGGGAAGATAATGAGCTGTTAGAGACATTGGATGTTTACCTGAATACGGTACATCTGTTTGAAGAGAATTTGAGTATATTGTAATATCGCGGGGAAACCTGTGGATTGCAATGCATAGAAATAGATATAAGTACGAAAGGAAAAAGACATGTCAGAGGCGTATTATATAGGCATGGATCTGTGTTCGGATTCCACGCAGATTAGTTTTTATAACGACATCTCGCGCGAGCCGGAGACAGTCAACCAATTAAATAACAAAGAAACATATATGATGCCAAACATCCTTTTCTTCGGCTTAGAGACCGGAGAGTGGTATGTTGGCTCCGAAGCTTCCGAGGCACGTTTCAAGGAGCAGGGTATCGTGTTGGATGAGCTGTTTCAGAATGCGCGCAGTGAGGAGACTGTTGAGGTGCATAATACGCGTTACAGTTATCGCAAGCTGTTTTTAATGATGCTTAAAATGCATGTCGATTCTTTCCTGTATCGTTATGAGGGCGCGACGGTAAAGAAGCTTGTCATTACGATTCCAGAATATAACAAGGATCTGTTCCGTGTACTTTCAACGTTTTACAAGGAGCTTGGTGTCGAGAAGGAGCAGGTGGAGATCACGAGCCATCTTGACAGTGGTCTGTATTACATTTTTAATCAGGATGAAAGCCTGCGCACAAACAGTGTGGGATTGTTTGATTACAATACGGATGGCCTGCATTATTACAGAATTGATATCTCGCATGGACACGAACTGAACACGATCAGTGTCACACATGAGGACTATTCTGAGAATTTCAATCTGGCAGCCTTCGGCGGTGACAATATCCTGATGGATATTACATTTGCAAAGATTGTGGCAAATGAGACAAAGAAAACATACATTTCGGCCATTTATCTGACCGGACTCGGATTCTCCGAGAAATGGCTGAACAAATCACGCGAGCTTCTGACGCAGGGCAGACGTGTATTTGCCGGACAGAATATCTATACCAAGGGTGCCTGCTACAAGGCAGTCGGCGGTGAATATGGCGAATTTTATAAGAAGTATTTTGTAGAGACAAAGGAGAATGTGATCTTTGATGTCGGAATCTCTTCGGAGGACGAGGAGGATCGGTTTATTCCGATCGCCTTGGGCGGCAGACAGTGGTACAACATCCACGGAAAGATCAGTATTATATTGGATGATACAGAGTCCCTGACTTTGGTATACCGGAACCGGAAGACCGGAGAAGAAGAGCGGGAAGTCGTGAAGCTGCACGGAATCCCGAAACGTCCGAACAAGACGTCTAAGTTCTCCGTGGAGGTGGAATTTGAGAATCCACATCATGGCGCATTTATCATTAAGGATGTTGGATTTGGAAAATTATTCCCGACCACGAACAAGATTTATCGTAAGGAGTTTGATGTTTAATGTCAAAAATTATCTTATGTACAAGAAAAGAAGCATCGCATCCGTTCATCTTTCTGAATACGAAGGTGGAGATCAACACCTACGAGGAGCTGTGCTTTTATATCTACAATAATACCGTGCTGATCTCGAAGTCTTCTCTGTCTGAGAAGCTGTTTGACTGGATTCGGGATGAGCTGGATATGCCGGAGCTTGCAGCGAAGCTGGTAGCACTTTCGAACAAGGCGACATTTGCACAGGATCTGCTGGTTGAAATTTTAAATGCCGGGGATTACTATACACCGGACGAGATTGCAACTTATGTGGAAGCATGGCAGAAATATCGTCGGCTGACATCAAGTCAGCGTAAGAAATTAAAGGCAGACAGCTATCTTGGCTACCGCAGATACATCAAGGCGGCATCGATTTACGATGAGATTCTGGACAACCAGCAGGATATCACAGACAAGGTATTTCTTGGAAATGTCTATCACAACCGAGGTGTGGCAGCAGCCAACAACATGGATGTGGAAGATGCAAAAAGCTATTTCATGAAAGCGTATGAATTAAATGGCAACGAGGAGAGTCTGCGCAGTTACCTGATCGTATTTTCGGCAGGGAACGATGCGACGACACTGAAGCAGGAAATGCGGAAGTTTGACCTCGATGAAGATAATTTTGAGAATTTGATGATTGAGATCGGAGATTCGAATGAGGATGTCCGGGAGATGACAATCTTCTCTATGTTACAACGTGCGGTATACAACCGTATGAATAAGGACATGATCGATTACGACAAGCGAATGGATATTATACTTGGACAATTGAAGGATGAATTCAGAGAGCAGGCGATTTGATGGGAATGTTTCAGAAGATCAAGGCATACTTGAATGAAGATGATGCCGAATATGACGCCTTGATTGAAGAACAGGAACGCATGCGGGAAGAACGCAGAAAGCGCAGGAATCAGTCGAGGGCAGAACGAAATAAGGAAAAGGCGAAGCGGGCCGCGGAAAAAGCGGTGCTGAAAGAACGTGTTGATCCGGAGATCCGGCGGGAAGTCAAAGAGACGGTATCGTCGAATCGAGAGCGAAAGACCGTTGGCGATTTCTGTGAACAGTTAGTCGATACGAAATATCACATGGAGGATATGAAGCAGGAGTACAAACTCGTGACGGATTATCTCGTTGATATTCAGCGAATCGAGGAACTGCCAGTGAATCTTGCAGAAGATATCATAGATACGGCGAAGGAGATTGAACGTCTTGACGGCAACCGTAGTAAATATCAGCAGTCAGAGAATCTGCTTACAACAGAGCAGTATCGTACGATGCAGCGGCTGGAGGATGACATTCCGGATACGATCAAAAACTTAAATGATATGGAGATGCGGGATTCTATGCTGAAAAACGACATGGGATATCTCGAGGGAGAAAAAGAAGATCTGAAATATGCACGTGTGGAGGATACCGACAATGCATACCGGATTCGAAGCGTTTTGATCGTGGTGCTGGTGTTATTCCTTTTGATTAGCATTACCTTGTTTGCGGTGGCGCTGCTTGCGAAGAAGGATGTGACATTGCCAGCGGCAATCGAAGGAACGATTGCGGTGATCTGCTTTGCCGTGTGTTATATCCAGTATGCAAATATCAACCGGCGCGTACAGGAAAACGACGCAAAGCTTCAAAGGGCAATCTCGTTACTGAATAAAGTCAAAGCAAAATATGTCAATAATACAAATACATTAGATTATATCTATGAAAAATACGACGTCAATTCCGGGAAGGAACTGATGTACCGCTGGGATCTGTACAACCAGATGCAGCGCGATGCAAAGAAATATTCACAGGCAAGCGAGAGCTATTATCTTGCGTGTGACAGGCTGGTAAAACAGCTTTCTGATGTTGGCGTGACCGATCCGATGGTCTGGAAGAATCAGACAAATGCACTGATTGACCGGCGGGAGATGGTTGAGATTAAGCATGGCTTGAATGTACGGCGGCAGAAGATCCGCGAGAAGATGGCAAGCTGTGAGAAGATCCGGCAGAATGCCACGGCGGCGTTAAAAGCAAGTATTGCAGCGAATCCGGGCATTGAAAGCTATATCCGGGAGTTGCTTGCAACCTACAATCTGGAATTGTAATCCCGGATTGCAGATACAAAACAAGAGAAGTTTGATTGTGTATTTTTATACACGACATCATTCATATATGGAGGAAGAAAGACATGGCTAAGGAATTAGAGAAGAACTACAACCCGGCGGAGATTGAACCGCGTCTGTATGAAAAATGGGTTGCAAACAAATATTTTCACGCGGAGGTAGACCGGAGCAAAAAACCGTTCACCATCGTGATGCCGCCACCAAACATTACCGGACAGTTGCATATGGGACATGCACTCGATAATACGATGCAGGATATCCTGATCCGTTTCAAGCGTATGCAGGGTTACAATGCACTGTGGCAGCCGGGAACCGACCATGCCGCAATCGCGACAGAGGTGAAGGTTATCGAGGCTTTGAAGAAGGAAGGCATCGACAAGGAAGACCTTGGACGTGAGAAGTTCTTAGAGCGTGTCTGGGACTGGCGTAGAGAGTACGGCGGCAAGATCGTCAACCAGTTGAAGAAGATGGGTTCATCCGCAGACTGGGATCGTGAGCGTTTCACGATGGATGAAGGAAATAACAAGGCAGTTACAGAGGTATTCTGTAAGCTGTATGAAAAAGGATATATGTACCGAGGTTCCCGTATCGTAAACTGGTGTCCGGTTTGTCAGACATCCATTTCCGATGCAGAGGTTGTACATGAGGAGCAGGATGGCTTCTTCTGGCACATCAATTATCCGGTTGTTGGCGAGGAAGGAAGATTCGTAGAGATCGCAACCACACGTCCGGAGACATTGCTCGGTGATACAGCCGTTGCAGTAAATCCAGAGGACGAGCGATACAAGGATATCGTTGGCAAGATGCTGAAGCTGCCACTCACGGACCGTGAGATTCCGGTGATTGCCGATGAGTATGTAGATAAAGATTTTGGAACCGGCTGTGTAAAGATCACACCGGCACACGATCCGAACGATTTCGAGGTTGGAAAGCGTCATAATCTCGAAGAGATCAATATTATGAATGATGATGCTACGATCAACAAGCTTGGCGGCAAGTATGCAGGCATGGATCGTTATGAGGCAAGAAAGGCAATGGTTGCTGATCTTGATGCACTCGGACTTCTCGTGAAGGTTGTACCACACAAGCATATGGTTGGTACGCATGACCGTTGTAAGACAACGGTAGAGCCACTTGTAAAGCCACAGTGGTTCGTCAAGATGAGCGAGATGGCAAAGCCGGCGAAGGAAGCAGTTGTAAGCGGCAAGCTGAAGCTGATTCCGGAGCGTATGGACAAGACCTATTACAACTGGCTGGATAATATCCGTGACTGGTGTGTATCCAGACAGCTCTGGTGGGGACATCGTATCCCGGCATATTACTGTCAGGACTGTGGGGAGACGATCGTATCGAAGGAGACCGTGTGCACTTGTCCAAAATGTGGAAGCAACAATGTAAAGCAGGACGAGGATACACTGGATACATGGTTCTCCTCTGCACTCTGGCCATTCTCTACACTTGGCTGGCCGGACAAGACGGAAGATCTGGACTACTTCTTCCCGACCGATGTACTTGTAACTGGATACGATATTATCTTCTTCTGGGTAATCCGTATGGTATTCTCAGGATACGCGCATACCGGAAAGGCACCGTTCCATACCGTATTTATCCACGGTCTGGTCCGTGACTCTCAGGGACGTAAGATGAGTAAATCTCTTGGAAATGGTATCGATCCACTGGAGATCATCGATCAGTATGGTGCAGATGCACTTCGTATGACACTGATGACAGGTAATGCACCTGGTAACGATATGCGTTTCTACTGGTCAAGAGTTGAGGCTAGCCGTAACTTTGCCAATAAGGTATGGAATGCTTCAAGATTTATCATGATGAATGATCCTGATAACAAGATTAAGGCTACAGATGAAAGACCTGCTAACTTAACTGATGCTGATAAGTGGATTCTTTCTAAGATGAATGGACTTATCAAAGAAGTTACAGATAATATGGAAAAATACGAACTTGGTATCGCTGTTGCCAAGCTTAATGACTTCATCTGGGAAGAATTCTGTGACTGGTATATTGAGATGGTTAAGCCAAGACTTTACAATGATGCAGACGAGACAAAGACAGCAGCTATCTGGACATTAAAAACTGTTCTTATAGATGCACTTAAGTTGCTTCATCCATATATGCCATTCATTACAGAAGAAATATTCTGCAATGTACCGTTCTTGTTGGCGGAAAACAAGAAGCTGACCGTATCTTCTCCCTGCAATCCGGGTTCTTTCTTCAATCCCATCTCCACCTGGAAACGGACATTCGGCATTCCCAACGGAATCAGGCGGGTGGCCAACTGCTTTTCCACCTCACGGGCAGCCTTGACGCGGGCTTTGGTCAGCAAGGCAGCCTGCTGCTTCACCTGTTTGAACTGTTCCTCCTTGCGGGCGGTCCATTCGGCAATCCGTTCATCGTATGAAGTGATGTCGGACAGTTTGACACGGTATTCTTCCGTCAAAGCCAGCAACTCATCAAGCGTCTGTACCCGATGTTTCTGCTGCAAGGAATAAATCAAGTTCAGACGCTCGTTCACTTCCTCCAGCCGTGCCGGGTTGAATTCCACCGATTCACCCTGCGAAGAGATTTCATGCGCGATATCTTTCAGTTCGATATAAGCGCTCTCCATACGTTCCGCCAGTTCTTTGGCAGGCTGGTAGACTTTTTGCAGATTGTTCAGCGTGTTCAGATTGTCCTTCAGATAAGAAAGCAGTCCGCCTTCGTCTGAGGCGAACACCTGCTCCACCCGGTAAAGCCCTGCCTTGATTTCCTCCGCATGGCTCAGTATTTCAGCTTCCTGTTCCAACTCCTCCTGCTCTCCTTCCACAAGACGGGCTTCTTCGAGTTGCTCCAACTGGAAACGGATGTAATCTTCGTCCGAACGGCTTTT
>OIAD01000550.1_pt1 | contig 18037 bp, 12 predicted proteins | sample 1580601 | NCBI WGS metagenome assembly OIAD01 (sample SAMEA3882554, study PRJEB24775) | human gut metagenome | biome: human-associated habitat; feature: intestine environment; material: feces | place: Netherlands | collected 2009/2010
TCCACTCCAGATTGTTGATGTTGAACTGAGGCACACCGTAGTGGCCATCGCGTGCCTTGATCAGCATTTCGGTTGCATTTACCAACATTATTCATTACCTCCGCAAAATCATTTTGGGGTGAAAAAGCCGTTTTGGATACAAGATTGCGCATCCTTTAACGAACCTAAGGGTAGTATACCCCAATTACAGGATAAAATCAAGGCGGTTCCCGCGGCGTTTTCAACACAAATTCACATTGGGCATTTTGATGTTGGAGATTCTGGCAAAAACCACTGGATCTCTCTTCAAAAAATTGTCATAATTCCGACTTGAATTTTACAAAAAGTACGGCGAAAAGTTTGCGTGTCGAACCCGGACGGTTAAAAACTCGGTGGAAACTGTGGAATTCCACCCGGAAAGTGGGCGTACAAACTTGATTTTTGAACATTTTCCACCGTGTTTTCAACATGTGGAAAAAATTGAGCCGAATTACCGGTTGTATAGCCTGCTGAATGTGGAAAACTTTTGCCTTCGGCAAACATTGCGAAGAATGCCGGGGTATGCTATACTTTAGAATGTATCAGTGTCAAAATATAGTAAAACTGAAACAGAACGAAACCATGGCGCGGCTCAAACGGCCCGCCTTGCCATAGAATGGAAGGAGAACACATCAATGGACGAACAGAAAATGCCGCGCCGTCCCCGCCGCAGCAGCACGGAGGAGCAGCCCAAGAATGAGAGCCTGGTCTACGGCAAAAACCCCGTGACCGAGCTGCTCAAGAGCGGTTCCGGCGTGGATACCGTGCTGATCGCGGAGGGCATGGCCCCCGCCGTGGCAGCTTACTATACCGCCATGGCCAAGGAGGCCGGGGCCACGGTCAAGCGGGTGCACCCCAACAAGCTGCGCCTGATGACCGGCACCGAGAGCCACCAGGGCGTGGCCGCCTTTGCCAGCGAGATCGAATATGTGACCGTGGAGGACCTGCTGAACGCTGCCAGAGAGAAGGGGGAGCCCCCTTTCCTGGTGCTGAGTGACGGCATCGAGGACCCCCATAATCTGGGCGCGGTGATGCGCTCTGCTCTGCTGTGCGGAGCCCACGGCATCGTCATCCCCAAGCGGGGTGGCGCGTCCGTGACCCCCACCGTTATCAAGTCCAGCGCCGGTGCGGCCGAGCGCCTGCCTGTGGCCCGCGTGGCCAACATCGGCGAGACCATCCGCCGCCTGAAGGATCAGGGGGTGTTCGTCTACTGTGCCGATATGGACGGTGTGCCCCTGCGCAAGAACAACCTGACCGGCCCCATCGCACTGGTGCTGGGCAGCGAGGGCAGTGGTGTATCCCAGCTGGTGAAAAAGCTCTGTGACGGTGTGGTGCGGCTGGATATGGCCGCTCAGGGCACCGGTGTGGACAGCTTCAATGTCTCGGTGGCAGCTGGCATCATCCTGTACGAGATCCAGAGCCAGCGCGCCGCAGAGTAAGAAACAGCGGCCAGACCGCCGTGACCAGAACAGGGAGGGACTAGGATGCCAAAGGATGATAAGCGCAAAGAGCTGACACAGGAAGAGATCGATGCGCAGAACGAGAAGTTCCGCACGTTTTTCAGCACCAGCGTGGCACAGGTGCCCGAAGAGATGAAGCGCCGCGATGAGGAAAAGGAGAATACCGGCAGCCTGCTGGGCAAGCTCTTCCACCGCGAAAAGGACAAAGAGGAGCCTGCCGCCGCCCCGGCCGTGCAGAATGAGCTGCCGCCCACGGGTGAGATCGTGCTGGGCCATGAGGAAGAAGCCGAGGCCGGCCTGGAGCTGGCATTGGAGCCCGGAGAGCTGGAGGAAGCAGAGCCTGTGGCTCTGCCCACCGCGCCGGAAGCCCCCGCAGCGCCGAAGCCGGAACCCCGGCCCGCACCCCAGCCCGAGAAAAAGCCGGAGCCGCCCCGCCGCCAGGAACCCCTGACCCCGCAGGAGCAGCAGGAGGATGCAGAGATGGCCGAACTCAAGGCCATGCTCTATGGCACCCCCAAGCCTGCTAAGTCCGCCCCGGTGGAGGAGGTGCAGGATGCCCCCGAAGAGGTGCTGGCCGTGGAGCCGGAAGCTCCCGCAGCGCCTGAGGGCCCGGCCATCCCCATGGTGTTTGCCGAGGATCAGTCGGTAAAGCAGGCAAAGTCTGCCCCGGAAGCCGCGCCAGAGGTTGAGCCGGAACCGGAAACGGCGTTCCAGTTCTTTGGCAAGGGCGCGGACGAGAACGAGCCGCAGGCCCCTACCCGCACCGAGGCCCCCAGCAAGGACGACAGCATGAGCCTGCCGCTGATGGGACTGGAAGAGGACGAAGCACCCGCCCGGCCTGCCGCCCCGGCAGAGGAGGCCCCGGCCCAGCCCGCTGAGGAAGCGGCCCCTGCCGCGCCGGAGGCTGAGGAGAAGCCTGCAGAGGAAGCCGAGCCGGAAACGCCCGAGCAGGTGGGGGAGAAGCTCCGCCGGATGGGCGCGGAGCTGACGCTGCGGTGTGTGCTGGAGGGCATCCTAGCCGTGGTGCTGCTCCACTTTGGCCTTGTTGCCGAGGGGCTGCTGGCCCCTGTGGCCTCCCTTGACCCCGTGATCGCCCCGGCGGCGTTCTATGCCGCCAACCTGCTCTTTCTGGCCGGTGCGCTGGCTGTGGGCTGGCCTGTCCTGCGGGATGGTCTGCAGGGCCTCAAGGGCCGCCCCAGTGCAGACACCATGCCGGCGCTGGCCGCCTGCGGTGCGCTGGTGCAGGCTGCGGTCGCCCTGCTCAACGCCCAGAGCTATCAGAACTCCAGCTGGACGCTGCTTTCCGGCGTGGCCGCACTGGGCCTGTTCCTGGCCCTGCTGGGCAGCCGTGTCCTGCTGACTGCCGTCAGAAACGGCTACGACCTTGCCGCCCGATCCCCTGAGGGGCTGCAGGGCGCATTCCGTGTCCGGGATAAGGATCTGATCCGGGTGCTGGCCCGGAGCCTGGATCAGAAAGACCCCTGGGTGCTGCTCAGCCGCCCTGTCCAGTGGGACGAGGCGCTGGTGGAGCAGAGCTTCGGGGAGCGCGCCAGTGAGCGCCGCGCCCGCAAGACAGCCCTGATCCTGCTGGGTGCCGCCGTGCTCAGCGGGCTGGTGTTCCTGCTGTTTGGCGGCGGGCCCAACGGCATGGCCGCAGCCCTGACCTCCATGCTCTGCATGGGTGCACCGCTGTCCTCCACCCTGGTTGCGGGCATCGCTTCTCTGCGCCTGCAAAAGACCGCAGCCGCCGCCGGTGCCGTGGTGCCCGGCTGGGCTGCCATTGAGGAGCTGGGCGGTGTGGACACCGTGCAGGTGGATGCCGACGAGCTCTTTACCGCCGACAGCGTGAATCTGGAGGATATCCGCATCTTCAAGGGCGGCCGCATCGACCGTGCCATCCTCTATGCGGCCAGTATCCTCAACCACAGCTGCGAGACCCTGCGGGGCCTGTTCCGTCAGATCATCGAGGACCGCACCGAGATCCTGTACCCTGTGAAGGACTTGGAGGTCCACCACGGTCTTGGCTTTGCCGCCTGGTGCAATAACAACCGGGTGCTCATCGGCAACCGGCTGTACATGGAGCAGGAGGGCGTGCCCCTGCCTGAGCAGGAGTACGAGGATGAGCACTCCCAAAACGGCGCGCTGCAGATCCTGTATCTGGCCGTTTCCGGCAGTCTGCACGCCATGTTCGTGCTCCACTATGTGGGCGGCCGCAACGCCGCCCGCGGGCTGGAGGTGCTGCAGCGGGAGAACATCCGCCTGCTGGTCACCTGCGAGGACCCCAGCCTGACGGCCCGCCACGTCACCGAGGCTTACCATCTGCCCGAGGGGATGATCACCCTGTTGGATCAGGAGCAGTGCAGCGCGCTGACCCCTGCCCAGCCGGACGAGACGGCCCGCTGCTGTATGCTGCATGATAAGGGCTTTGCCAGCCTGATCGGCGGCCTGCGCGCGGCGGAAAAGGCCCAGAACGCCGAGACGAGCGCCACCACGGTGCAGATGGTCTCGGTCTGGTTCTCGGTGGTCATCGGTGTTCTGCTGACCTACGCGGGCAGCATCGGCACCCTGTCGGTGGCCGCTGTCCTGATGTATCAGGCAGCATGGAGCGCTTTGAGTATTGCGGTCTGCGCCCTGAAACAGCACAACTGAAAATAATTCATAAAATGAAATCGTACAAAAAGAAGCGGCTGTCGTGTCAGCCGCTTCTTTTTGTTGCAATTGCGGACAAAGTGTGTCATACTTCTACCCAGAGTTTACGGAAAGAGAGGGGAGCCCGCTATGTCATACCGTGCCGCGATCTGTGATGACAGCACGACCGATGCTGAATTTGTGGGGAGCATTCTGCACCAGTGGGCCGCAGAGCGTGGCATTGAGGTGGAGCGTGAGCGCTTTGCCTCGGCGGATGCCTTTCTTTTTCGCTACGCAGAGGACAAAAGCTTTGACCTATTACTTCTGGACGTGGAAATGCCGGGCACGGACGGTGTGACGCTGGCCAAAACGGTGCGGCAGGAGAATGAAGCCGTGCAGATCGTGTTCATCACCGGCTACTCCGATTACATTGCCGAGGGCTATGACGTGGCTGCCCTCCACTACCTGGTGAAGCCGGTCAGCCGCGAAAAGCTCTTTGCTGTTCTCGACCGTGCCTGGGAGAAGCACCGCCGCAACGCCCGGTGCCTGAACCTGGAGCTTTCCGACGAGCTGGTGCGCCTGCCGCTGTATGAGGTGCGGTATCTGGACGTGCACCAGAATTACGTCACGGTTCATGCCAGGCAGGATTACACCGTCAAGCGGACGCTTGGTGAGTTCGAGGCCCAGCTGGACGAAGGCTTCCTCCGGGTGGGGCGGGGGATGATCTTGAACCTGAAACAGATCCGCCGTGTGACCAAAAAGGAAGTCGTGCTGGCCGATGGTACCGCCCTCCCATTGCCCCGGGGTGCCTATGAGCCCCTGAACCGGGCGATCATTGAGAGGACTTAATGATGAAACTTAAATTCTTTTCAAAGCTCCTCGATAAACGCATCGCCGCTTACCAGCGGGAGCTCATCGAGACCCACTACAAAGAGGTGGACAACATGTACCGCCAGATGCGGGGATGGCGGCACGATTACCGGGGACACATCCAGACCATGAAGGTGCTGGCGGCACAGGGGGATCTGGACGGCATCAAAGCCTACCTGGATGCATTGGATACCGACCTGAACACTGTTGATCTGGCTGTAAAAACCGGCAACGCCATGGCTGATGCCATCATCAACAGCAAGATCTCCCTTGCCAAGAGCCGAAATATCCCGGTGCAGATCGATGCCCATATCCCGGTCAAACTGAAAATGAGTGAGCTTGACCTCTGCTGCATCCTGGGCAACCTTTTTGATAACGCCATGGATGCCAGTGCGGAGCTGCCCGAGGAGGAGCGGCTCATCCGGGTATATATGGATATGAAGGGCACACAGCTCTATATCTCCTTCACCAATTTCACGGCAACTAAAAAACAGAAAAAGCTTGCGGGCCGTTTTGTCACCACCAAGGGCGAGGGCCACGGCTTCGGGCTGGTGCGCATTGATGCCATCGTGGAAAAGCTGGATGGCTACCTCAGCCGCAACAGCGAGGATGGGGCATTCACGACGGAGATATTGATTCCACAGGTGTAAACCTCTCAGGCGCTCCGCGCCAGCTCCCCTGATTGGGGAGCCAAGTTCACGCTGCCACTGGCTTGCCTCTCCTACTAGGAGAGGTGGCAATGCGAAGCATTGACGGAGAGGTTCCTGCAATTCATCCCCCAAATCAGGCGTTTCGTCCCCGGAATGTGTCGGGGGCGATTTTTTGTGTTAGGATCATTGCCAGACAAGTGAAAGGGGATTCCAAAATGGGAAAGAACGAGAAAACCAAAAAGCCAAAGCCCAAATACAATGTCTGGCAGAACACTGCCTACATGCTCTCGGTGGCCTGGGACACCCGACGGAGCGTGCCGCTGCTGGTGGTGCTGCTGGCCGTCTGCACGGCAGGCAAGACCACTGCCGAAATGCTCATCAGCCCGGCGGTGCTGGGCAAACTGGAAAGCGGCGCGCCGCTGGGCCAGCTGCTGGGTGCCATCGGCGGGTTCACCATCCTGCTGTTTGCCCTGACCGCGCTGTGCTACTACATCGACCACCTCACCATGTTTGGCCGGTGCGGCGTGCGGCTGGAGCTGCTGAAGCGCATCAACACCAAGCGCACCCGCACGGCCTATGCCAATCTGCTGGATGAAGCCTTCCGTCTGATGTACCAGAAGGGCCACGATGCCTGTATGAACAACCGTGCTTCCGGCGAGGCTTTTTGGAAAAGTTGGACGGATATCATGACAAATCTCATCGGCTTCGGGGTGTATCTGGCTCTGCTGTCCGGGCTGAACCCCTGGCTCTGTGTCCTGACGGCCCTGACCGCTGTGGTGAGCTATTTTTCCACCAGGAATATCAACGAGTGGGGCTACCGCCACCGGGAGGAGGGGGCAAAGATCACCCGGAGCCTGCATTACCTGCGCAACACCGCCGAGGGACGCGAGTTCGGCAAGGATATCCGCATCTTCGGCCTGCGGCAGTGGCTCACTGACCTGTACGATTCTGCTTTGCGGCTCAACTATGCCTTTCTCGAAAAGCGGGAGCGCGCCTACCTGACCGCCAACCTCATCGACCTGGCCCTGCTGCTGGTGCGCAACGGTGCGGCCTATGCTTATCTGCTCTGGCTCACCGTGACCAGGGGCCTGCCGGTGTCGGAATTCCTGCTCTACTTCGGTGCGGCCTCCGGCTTTGCCCAGTGGGTCACAGGCCTGATGGAGCAGTTTGCCCTCCTGCGCAAGCAGAGCCTGGACATCTCCACCATCCGGGAGTTCCTCGAGCTGCCGGAACCCTTCCGGTTTGAGGAGGGCATCCCGCTGGAAAAGCGGCTGGATATGCCCTATGAGCTGCAGCTGGAGGATGTGAGCTACCGCTACCCCGGTGCGGAGAAAAACACCATCGCCCACATGAGCCTGACACTGCACCCCGGCGAGAACCTGGCCATCGTGGGCTTGAATGGCGCTGGCAAGACGACACTGGTCAAGCTGATCTGCGGCTTCCTTGACCCCACCGGGGGGCGTGTTCTGCTGAACGGGCAGGATATCCGGCAGTATAACCGCCGGGATTACTACAAGCTGTTTGAAGCGGTCTTTCAGGATTTCAGCGTGCTCTCCTGCACGGTGGCCGAGAATGTGGCCCAGGCCATGGACGGCATCGACGAGGAAAAGGTGCGGTACTGTCTTGACCAGGCAGGGCTGACGGAAAAAATCACATCCCTCCCGGCGGGGATCAAGACCCATGTGGGCCGGGATGTCTATCTGGACGGCGTGGAGTTCTCCGGCGGCCAGACCCAGCGCCTGATGCTGGCCCGGGCCTTGTATAAAGACGCGCCTATTCTTGTGCTGGATGAGCCCACTGCCGCCCTTGACCCCATCGCCGAGGATGATATCTACCAGAAGTACAACGAGATGACCCGGGGCCGCACCAGCCTGTTCATCAGCCACCGGCTGGCCTCCACCCGTTTCTGTGACCGCATTCTCTTCCTTGAAAACGGCCGTGTGGCCGAGGAGGGGACCCACGACCAGCTGATGGCCCAAAACGGCGGCTATGCCAAGCTGTTTGCGGTGCAGAGCAAATATTACAAGGAGGGCAAGGCTGTATGAACGAAGAAAAAATGACCCTGAAGGAAAGCGTCCGGCTGACCCTGCGGGCCTGGCGCTTTTACTGGAAAAATACGCCCCGCTTTGTGCTGTCCACCGTGCTGTGGGCACTGGCGGATGCCGTCAGCCCCTATGCCGTGGTCTGGTTCTCGGCCCGGCTGGTGGCTGAGCTGTCGGACGCGCGGGACCCGCAGGCCCTTGCCGTGGATGTGGCGTGGGTGCTGGGCGTGACCGCTCTGCTCACGCTGGTGCGGTCGGTCCTGCTCCACTGGAAGGGCGTGGAGCGGGAACAGCTGAACTGGCAGCTGGGCCATGACTGCTTTATGGAAAAGCAGATGTCCATGGATTATGCCGACGAGGACAGCCAGCAGGTCTACGACCTCTACAATTTCATCCAGCAGAGCGAAAGCTTCTGCGGCGGCGGCAATCCCAACGCTGTGGCGCTGCTGGACAGTGTATCCGCGGCGGTATTCCGTATTCTGGGCGGTGCGGTGCTGTCGGTGGGGCTGTTCACGGCCAGAGTGCCCGCCGGCCCGCTGACAGTCTTCAACAGCCCGCTCTGTGTTCCGGCAGTGCTGGTGCTGATCCTGGCCGTGGCGTGGCTCTCGCCGGTGTGCGCTTCCAGCGCGGGCATCAGCAGCCCGGATATCGAGGAGGAGGGCCGCTGGGGCAACCGGCTCTGGGCCTTCCTCATGGGGGTATGTCGGGACGACAAAAAGGCGCTGGACGTGCGGATGTACGACCAGTTCGAGTTTTTGAAAGATCACGCCGCCGTCTCCATGCCTGCCTTTGAGCGGGCCCGCAAGGGGAAATTCGGCATCCTGAATGCCACGGGCAACGCCGTTTCGGCTCTGCTCATGGGTCTTGCCTACCTCTTTGTATGCCTGAAGGCCTACGGCGGGGCCTTTGGTCTGGGCGCTGAGACCCAGTATGTGGGCGCAGCCACCAACTTTTTTGTGGGCATCGGCGGGCTGTTCACCGCCGTGGGCGACTGCAGATTCAACGCCCCCTACCTGAAAACGCTCTATGACTATCTTGACCTGCCCAACAAGATGTACAAGGGCAGCCTGACCACCGAAAAGCGGAGCGACCGCCAGTATACCGTGGAGTTCCGGGATGTCTCGTTCCGGTACCCCGGCAGCGAGCAATATGCCCTGCGCCACCTGAGCATGACCTTCAAGGTGGGGGAGCGGCTGGCCGTGGTGGGCATGAACGGCAGCGGCAAGACCACCTTCATCAAGCTGCTCTGCCGCCTATACGACCCCACCGAGGGTGTCATCCTGCTCAACGGCATCGACATCCGTAAGTACCGCTACGATGAGTACATGGATATCTTCTCGGTGGTGTTCCAGGATTTCAAGCTGTTCGCCCTGCCGCTGGGCCAGAATGTTGCCACGGCCCAGCATTATGATGTCGCCCATGCCGCCGACTGCCTGCAAAAAGCGGGCTTTTCCGACCGGTTGGCCCGGATGCCCAAGGGGCTGGACACCTGCCTTTATAAAGATTTGGACGAGGATGGCGTGACCATCTCGGGCGGCGAGGCCCAGAAGATCGCCATTGCCCGGGCCCTGTACAAGGATGCACCTTTCATCGTGCTGGATGAGCCTACCGCCGCCCTGGACCCGGTGGCTGAAGCGGAGATCTACGCAAAGTTCAACGAGATCGCGGGCGATAAGACTGCAATTTATATCAGCCACCGGCTGTCCTCCTGCAAGTTCTGTGATGAGATCGCCGTGTTCGACCACGGCGAGGTCGTCCAGCAGGGCACCCATGAGGAACTGCTGGGGGAGCCGGATGGAAAGTATTACGAACTGTGGAACGCCCAGGCACAGTATTACACCGAAGAAAGCGCGTGAACCTGGCCTCCCTATCAGGGGAGCTGTCACCGGAGGTGACTGAGCGCTTTTTGGCCCTGATGTTCTGCACAAAAAAATCGGAAAAAATTGGAATTCCTGACGAAATCGGGTGCGAAAGCACAGCACTTTGGGCGAAAAACTTGACCCACATTGGCCGGACGTGTAAAATAAATCAATAGTGAGAAAAATCATGGACGCGAAATTTTTCCATGTGTGCGGCATTCCTTTGATCCCATGGGATGAAACAAGGAGGGAAGTTCGACCCAATGAAATGGAAATTCCAAACCGCGGGGCGGCTTCTGGCCCTGCTGGCTCTGAGCGGGGCCCTGCTGGCTGCCCCTTTGCCCGCGCAGGCCGCGCCCGGTGTGCTGACAGGCCTGACCGGAACCGGCTCCAAGCTGGAACTGGAGCTGACCGAGATGGAGCTGGAGATCACCGATGATGACCCCCGCCCCAAGGGCTACCTGTACACCAGCGGACAGAGCGATTATTACTTCATCGTCTGGATGAGCAGCAACTCCAATGTTGCCACGGTGGATGGCGACGGCAAGGTGACGGGCCGCAATGCGGGCACTGCCATCATCACCGCCATCTCCGACCACGGCGAACGTGCCGCCTGCAAGGTGACCGTGACCCGCAAAAATGAAGAAGCAGCCAGAAAAAAGCCCACGCTGGATACCACCAGCCTGAGTCTTGTGCTGCAGTACAATGACCTGCACCCCACCCACCAGCTCCAGCTGACCAACAGCGACCACTCCTTCCTCTATGTCTACCAGTGGATGAGCAGCAACCCCGAGGTTGCCACAGTCAGCGACAAGGGCCTTGTCACGGCTCAGGCGGCGGGCACCACCACCATCACGGCAATGGTCTCCAACGGCCAGGCTTTGCGGTGCAGCGTCACGGTGACTTCGGATATCGGCAAGGTGACCCTGAACAAGAGTGACTTGCTGCTCCGCACTGTGGGCACCCAGGAACGTCTGACGGCCACCGTTGCGGTGGAAGGCGGCGGCAGTGTGCCCATTACATGGGTCAGCAGCAACCCGGGTGTCGTTACCGTGGATGCGGATGGCGTGGTGACCGCCATTGCCGATGGAGAAGCCAAGGTCACGGCCCTTTCGCCTGCCGGACGCTTTGACGTGTGCAGCGTTGTGGTGGGTATGGCGGCGGAGAAGTACGAATCTGAAGCCGACCTTGCCGACGAGCTCAAGCTCCCTGACCCCTACGTTGCCGTAAGGCTGAATAAACTGGCATAAAGAAAAAGTACCCGCCCATGGCTGTTTTAGACGGCTATGGGCGGTTTTTGCGTGTATGGAAACGGATGCGCTGGGAAAAACTTGCCGAAGAGGAATTTTTTGCAAAAAATATTTTGCGTTGCGTGTTGCGGTGTACCTGACACATCCGGCTGCCTCCGGCAGGTGAAAAAGGACAAAATGGCCCGAACGTTGTTTAAGACAGGGGGCGGATGCCCCACGGAGTGGCAAAATCTCTGCAAAAAAGGCGGCTGTCCGGCTTGAATGACACATTTAACAAAAATTTTACGTGAAGTGATTGAATTTGCAACTCTTGACAGAAGGCGGGACAAACCATTATCCTTTTATCAGAGGAAAGTATTTTATGTCGCCAGACGTTGGAATGCCTGGTGTACAAGTGTGTGTCAGGAGGGAAAGAATATGTCCAACTACCGGAACCGAATCGGGGAAGCCATTGCCTTTGCCCGGAACGTGGCGGGCAGATCCCAGCAGGAGCTTGCGGATATGCTGGGGCGGGACAAGCGCACCATTCAGAAATGGGAGCGGGGCGAGATCCGCATTGCGCTGGAGGATTTTCTGGATGTATTCGATACTCTGCACCTGCCGGTGGGGCCCTATGAAATGTGGATCCTGCATCCGGAACTCTTTCCGCGCGGCATGGAGGAGATCAAGGGCTTCAGCACCGAAAAGAAGCGGAGGACACTGGCGGATTATTATCTGCATCAGGCTGCACCGCTGGAGATCGAGCAGGAGTATTACATCCTGTTCGGCGACCACGGCAGCAACAGCTGCGGCATCCGGCAGGAGCTGCTGGCCAACCTGCAGACTCCGCTCCGTGACCGCAAACGGATCGTGAACCAGATCATCGACAACTACTATGAGGCCCGGGCCATCGGACATCTGACCGACCCGGAGGGCCAGCAGCCAGTGATGCCCATTCTGGAAGCCTGCTACGATGCCAGTGCACGGAGCGTGAAAGCCAACGAGAACCGGTACAGCATCGGCAGCATCGAGAACTATCTGGACGATGCGGAGAAACCGGCAGAAGGGTGAACCGAACAGCAGACGGCCATGTGCAGCCGCCTGCTGTTTTTGCGTTCGGCTGCCTGCGGGAAAATATTGTGAAATTTGCGGATTCCTGCTATACTTATCCTATTGATGAAAAAGAAGGGTGAGATAAATGGCATACAACATGGGCGGTCGGCGCTTCCGGCCGGTGGGCAGCGGAAAAAAGCGGACTGCGCCGCAGTACGGGCCGGTGGGCACAGGCTGCCCGTTTGTGGAGGAGGCCGTGGCGCGGCTGTACCGGGAGCAGAACGAGGAACATTTCTGGAGCCTGATGAACGCCCTGAACTATGCGCTGGAGTTGCAGACCAAGGTGCTGGTTCCGCTGGATGCGGCGGTGGACCCCCAGAGCGGGGCCGCCCCCTGGGCACACCTGCCCATCCCGGAGGAGCGGGCCGAGGGCCTGCCGCCCTGGCTGCTCCACACCCGGAAGGAGCGGAACTATCTGCCGCTGTTCACCTCGGTAAAGAACGCCGAGGCGGAAAAGGCCAGCGCCACCCGCCCCATGGTGGAGCGCAGCCTGCGCAGCGCCATGGAGTATGCGCTGGAAACGGACGGCATCGATGGTGTGGTGCTGGACCCGTGGACAAGCTCTGCCACGCTGGATGTCTCCCTGCTCAGCGGGCTGCTGAGATCGGAGCGGGGAAGCGACAACCCCGGCGCTCAGGAGCTGGAAGCCGGGCACGCCGCCGCCCGGGCCGGGGATTGGCAGGAAGCGGCGGCCCGATACACTGCCGCTGCCGAGGCTGGCAGCGCCGAGGCGCTTTCTGCTCTGGGGGACTGCCTGTATTATGGCCGGGGTACCCGGAAGAATAAGACCCAGGCCCGGCGGATGTGGAAAAAGGCTGCGCAGGCCGGGGAGGTGCAGGCCATGATCGCCCTGGGGGATGACTGTGCCGCATCGGGCGGGGAGATGGCGGAGACCCTGCAATACTACCGCCGCGCCCAGAGCGCTGCCCGGGAGGTGCCGGACATCGCCTACACCCCGCAGGTCTGCCTGCGCCTTGCCCAGTACGAGACCCAGTACCTCTCCCGCAAAAAGGCGCTGCTGCAGGTGGCGGAGGCCGTGCAGGGGTTTCGGATCCTGCAGGCCGAGGGCGAAACGGATGCTGCCGACTGGCTGCGGGAGGCTGAACTGCTGACCGATCAGCTGCTGGCCGACGATAAAAACGCCTGAAACACAGTTTCTTTACATTTGTTCTAAGAAATCGTCATAGGAAACCGGTAAGATATTCAAGGAAATATTCTGCGCCGAAGAAAAGAGGACAAGCACTATGAGCAAAGTGATCGGAATTGACCTTGGTACCACCAACTCCTGCGTGGCGGTGGTGGAGGGCGGCAAGCCTGTGGTCATCACCAACGCCGAAGGCGAGCGCACCACCCCCAGCGTGGTGGCCTTTACCAAGGATGGCGAGCGTCTGGTGGGCGGTGCGGCAAAGCGCCAGATCGCCACAAACTCCGGCCGCACGGTGTCCAGCATCAAGCGGTACATGGGTTCTGATCACCGGGTGCATATCGATGGCAGAGACCTGACCCCGCAGGAGATCAGCGCCATGATCCTGACCAAGATCCGCCGCGATGCCGAGAGCTACCTGGGCGAACCGGTGACCGAGGCCGTTATCACGGTGCCTGCCTATTTTGACGACAGCCAGCGCAAGGCCACTCAGGACGCGGGCCGCATTGCGGGCCTGAATGTTCTGCGCATCATCAACGAGCCCACCGCCGCCGCGGTGGCCTACGGCCTGGACAACGAAGCTCCCCAGAAGATCCTGGTCTACGATCTGGGCGGCGGCACCTTTGATGTTTCGATCATCGAGATCGAGGACGGCACCTTTACGGTGCTGGCCACCGGCGGCGATACCCATCTGGGCGGCGATGACTTTGACGAGCGCATCGTTGAGTGGGCTGTGGCGGAGTTCCGCAGATCTGACCGCATCGATCTGACCAAGGACCCCGCCGCCATGGGCCGCCTGAAGGAGGAAGCGGAAAAGGCCAAGAAGGAGCTTTCCAGTGCGCTTTCCGCCCAGCTGAACCTGCCGTTTATCGCGGTGGGCAAGGATGGCCCTCACCATCTGGATCTGAGCCTGGGCCGCCCCCAGTTTGAGATGATGACCGGTGACCTGCTGGCCCGCACCGTTCAGCCGGTGCAGAACGCCCTGCGGGATGCCGGGATTTCCGCCAGCCAGCTGGGCAAAGTCCTGCTGGTGGGCGGCAGCACCCGGATGCCCGCTGTGGAGCGGCAGGTCCGGGAGCTGCTGGGCTGTGAGCCCAGCCACACCCTGAATCCCGATGAATGCGTGGCCATGGGTGCCGCCGTGCAGGGCGGCCTGCTGCAGGGCGGCGGAAAGCTGGCCGGTGCCACCGGCGCGGCCGCGCAGGGCCTTGTGCTAATGGATGTCACCCCGCTGACCCTGTCCATTGAGACGCTGGGCGGCGTGGCCACCCCCCTCATCACCCGCAACAGTATGATTCCCACCCGCAAGAGCCAGATCTTTACCACGGCCCGCCCCATGCAGACCAGCGTGGAGATCAACGTGCTGCAGGGCGAGCGCCACTTTGCCCGCGACAACAAGAGCCTGGGCAAATTCAAGCTCACCGGCATCCGTTCCGGCTTCTCCTCCAAGCCCCAGATCGAGGTCACCTTTGACATCGATGTGAATGGCGTGGTCAAGGTGTCTGCAAAGGATCTGGGCACCGGGCGGGAGCAGAACATCACCATCACCGGCAGCACCAATCTTTCTGAGAACGAGATCCAGCGCGCCATGGCCGATGCCGCCGCCTACGAGGAGGAGGATACCCGCCGCAGGGAGCGGCTGGAGCTCCACAACCAGGCCGAGATGCTGGCTTACAAGGTGGATGAAGCCCTCTCCAAGTGTAAAAAGGAGCTGGACAAGGACGAGAAGAACCGAGTCAAGAACGACCTTGCCAGCCTGCGCCGCTGCCTGCGCAAGGATAAGCCCGAAAAGATGAACGAGACCGAAGAAGCGAACCTCCGTCAGGCAAAATCCCAGCTGGAAGCCAGCGCCAACCACCTGATGGTGCTGTACAGCACGGAGCAGGATGCCGGCCGGCAGTAAGCAGGCAATTCCCTACTGAAAAACTTCGTTGAAAGGGTTGACAAACCCGGAAGAGTGGGGTATTATGTATGCAATATCACAAAAATGGCTGTGAAGAGAAGAGTAGGTTTTCGCATTGATCCTTCCAGAGAGCCCGGGCGGTGGAAAAGGGCAGGAAACAGGGAACTGAAAATGGTCTCGGAGCCGCGGGGGCGAAGTGCAAGAGTGCTAAGCCTGCGACGGGAGCGCCCGTTACAGCGTCCGGTTGTCGCGTTGCAAAACGCCGCAGCAGTGAGGCTGTCTCTGTGAGGGGACAGTAAACCAAGGTGGTACCACGGAAGTTTTACGCTTTCGTCCTTGTGGGTGTATGCCCGCTGAGGACGGAAGCGTTTTTTATTTTGCTTCCGGTGCAAAGGGTGCGGATTGTGCCGCACCGCACAAAAACATTTTTGTAAAAGTAGAGAGGGAAAACAAAATGTCTAAGATCACTCGTCGTAATTTTCTGAAAGTTTCCGGCGTGGCCGCTGCTGCCGCTGCCCTGACCGCCTGCGGCGGCTCTTCCTCCACCGCAAGCTCCGCCGCTTCCGGCGCTGCATCCTCTGAGGCTGCCTCCACCGCTGCCAAGCTGGACAAGATCAAGGTCGCCGTTCCCAACGACACCACCAACGAGGCCCGCGCTCTGACCCTGCTGGAGAAGAACGGCTTCTTCAAGCTGAAGGCAGATGCAGGCCTGACCGCCACCAAGAACGACATCGAAGAGAACCCCCTGAACGTCAATGTGGACGAGGTCGAGGCTGCTCAGGTGCCCAACGTCCTGCAGGATGAGGACTACGCTGTCATCAACTCCAACTACGCCATCTCCGCCGGTCTGGACCCCATGACCGACGCTCTGGCCATGGAGGATGGCACCTCTGCCTACGTCAACGTTCTGGTCTGCAAGGAAGGCAATGAGGAGGAGCCCAAGATCAAGGCTCTGGTCGCTGCCCTGCAGAGCCAGCAGGTCAAGGACTTTATGACCGAGAGCTACGGCGGCGCTGTGGTCTCTGTTGTGGAAGACCCCACCGACGGCTATGATCCTTCCATCGATTATGACGCACTGAACGGCGAGACCGTCAGCTGCGCTGCCACCCCCGCCCCCCACTGCGAGATCCTGGAGGTCTGCAAGCAGATCCTGGCCGACAAGGGCATTACGCTGGACATCCAGGAGTACGATGACTATGTGATCCCCAACACCATCGTTGAGGATGGCCAGTGCGACACCAACTACTTCCAGCATCAGCCCTACCTGGACAACTTCAATGAGGAGAAGGGCACCCACCTGGTCTCTGTTGCTGGCATCCACGTTGAGCCCATGGGCATCTACGGCGGCAAGCAGAGCGACCTGAGCCCGATCGAGGGTTAAGCGAACTCCCCCAGTCACCTTGCGGTGACAGCCCCCTCGGGGAGGGAGCCTTTGCCTGACCGTTCTGTTTCAGGCTCCCTCCATGAGGGAGCTGGCAAATCCGTAAGGATTTGACTGAAGGAGTTTATTCAACAGCAAGGAGCAATTTCTGTGATCGAGATCAAACACCTTTCCAAGACCTTCCAGATGAAGGACGGCGCAGTGAATGCGCTGAAGGACATCAGCCTGACCATCCCGGATGGCTCGATTTACGGCATCATCGGCATGTCTGGCGCGGGCAAATCCACGCTGGTGCGCTGCATCAACCTGCTGGAGCGCCCCACCGAGGGCAGCGTGGTCATTGACGGCGTGGAGATGGAAAAGCTCACGCCTGCCCAGCTGCGTCAGCGCCGCCGGGAGATCACGATGATCTTCCAGCAGTTCAACCTGCTGATGCAGCGCAGCTGCCTGAAGAACATCTGCTTCCCCATGGAGCTGGCAGGTGTGAAGAAAGAGGAAGCCGAAAAGCGCGCCAAGGAACTGCTGGAAATGGTGGGCCTGCCCGATAAGGCCAACGCCTACCCGGCCCAGCTCTCCGGCGGCCAGAAGCAGCGCATTGCCATTGCCCGCGCACTGGCAACTGACCCCAAGGTCCTGCTCTGCGATGAGGCCACCAGCGCGCTGGACCCCAACACCACCCACTCTATCCTGACCCTGATCAAGGACATCAACCGGAAGCTGGGCATCACGGTGGTGGTCATCACCCATCAGATGAGCGTTGTGGAGGAGATCTGCGATCACGTTGCCATTCTGGACGGCGGCGTTGTGGTGGAACAGGGCGAGGTGAAGGAGATCTTCGCCAACCCCAAGACCGCTGCGGCAAAGCGTCTGGTGGCTCCCAACGGCGGCAGCGCAGCCCGCGACCTGTCCAGCTTTGCGCCGGACGATCATGTGGTGCGTGTGACCTTCAACGGTTCTTCCGCCGCAAAACCGCTGGTGGCAAGCCTTGCCGCCGAAAAGGGCATTCTGGTGTCGGTGCTCAGCGCCGATACCCGCGACCTGAGCGGCCAGTGCTACGGCTCCATGCTGCTCAAGCTGCCCGCTGACCTGGACGAAGCAAAACAGGCTGCTGCCTACATGCGGGCACAGCCCGGCATTACGGTGGAGGAGGTGACCGGAGAATGACCATTGCAGATTATGGCTTTGCCATCTGGGAGACCTTCTATGTGACGTTGCTCTCCACCGCGTTCTCTCTGGTCATCGGCCTGCCGCTGGGCGTGCTGCTGGTGGCCGGTGATAAGGACGGCATTTTGCCCCTGCCCGGCTGGCTGATGCACCTGCTGAATATCATCATCAATATCCTGCGCAGTGTGCCTTTCCTGATCTTGATGATCTGCGTTTTTCCGCTGACCCGTATCATCGTGGGCACCACCGTAGGCACCAAGGCCACCATCGTCCCGCTGGTGGTCGCGGCCTTCCCGTTTGTGGCGCGTCTGGTGGAGACCAGCCTGCGCGAGTTGGATGAGGGTGTGGTGGAAGCCGCCCAGAGCATGGGTGCGACCCCGTTCCAGATCATCACCAAGGTAATGATCCCCGAGTGCCTGCCCGGCCTGATCTCCAGCATGACCACGGCCCTGACCACCATTCTGGGCTACTCGGCCATGTCCGGCGTCATCGGCGGCGGCGGTCTGGGCAAGATCGCCCTTTCCTACGGCTACTACCGCTACCAGACCAACATCATGATCGTCTGTGTGGTGCTGC
>OIAD01000561.1_pt1 | contig 17679 bp, 15 predicted proteins | sample 1580601 | NCBI WGS metagenome assembly OIAD01 (sample SAMEA3882554, study PRJEB24775) | human gut metagenome | biome: human-associated habitat; feature: intestine environment; material: feces | place: Netherlands | collected 2009/2010
ATATGACAACAGAAGATGCAAGCATCACAAACAGCACATCTGTTATGATGACAACAGTAGCTGGTGATGAGAATGCAATCGGATACATCTCACTTGGTTCTCTGAATGATACAGTAAAAGCAGTTAAGATCGATGGTGCTGAGGCATCAGCAGAAAATGTAGCAAACGATACATACAAAGTATCCCGTCCATTCAACATCATAACAACTGACAAACTCAGCGATGCAGCAAAAGATTTCGAAAACTACATTCTCAGCTCTGATGGACAGCAGATCGTAGAAGACAACGGATATATCAAAGTAGCTGATGATGCTAAAGCATATGAGCAGAGTGATGCAGAAGGTAAAGTCGTTGTAGCCGGTTCTTCTTCCGTAACACCGGTTATGGAAAAACTGAAAGAAGCATACGAAAAAGCAAACAGCGGAAAGATCACTGTAGAAGTACAGCAGAGCGATTCCACAACAGGTATCACATCCGCAGCAGAAGGAATCTGTGACATTGGTATGGCATCCCGTGACCTCAAAGATGAAGAGACAAGCGAAAACCTTACAGCAACTGAGATCGCAAGAGACGGTATCGCAGTTGTAGTAAACACTTCAAACGATATTGATGATCTGACCAGTGATCAGGTGAAATCCATCTTTACAGGTGAAACCACCACTTGGGAAGACCTGGCTAAGTAAGACAGAAGATACAGAGTGACAGAACAGAGGCTCGGTTTGCCGGGCTTCTTGTATGTTTATTTAGGAGAGAGGAAGAGTCCTGTATGAATAAATTTAAAGAACAGGCTATGAAAGTCGTATTTATGGTCGCAGCCTGTGCATCCGTTCTGGCAGTATTTCTGATCTGTCTGTTCCTGTTTGCGAACGGACTTCCTGCCATCGCAAAGATCGGACCAGTGAAGTTCCTTCTTGGAACAAACTGGAAACCATCCAACGATAAATTCGGAATTTTCCCGATGATCATCGCCAGCATTTATGTAACAGGCGGAGCAATCCTGATCGGTGTTCCGATCGCACTGTTTACATCCGTGTTCATGGCACGCTACTGTCCACAAAAAATTTACCGGCCGCTGAAATCAGGAATTGAACTGATGGCAGGTGTTCCATCCATCGTATATGGTTTCTTCGGTCTGGTACTGATGGTACCGCTGATCCGAAACACCTTCGGCGGAACAGGAACAAGCTGGCTGGCAGCGTCCCTTCTTCTGGCGATCATGATCCTTCCGACGATCATTGGACCTACAGAATCTGCACTCAGAAGTGTACCGGAAAGCTATTATGAAGGCTCCCTGGCACTGGGTGCAACAAAAGAAAGAAGCATCTTTATGGTCATGCTCCCGGCAGCAAAATCCGGTATTCTCGCAGCAGTTGTCCTTGGAATCGGACGTGCGATCGGTGAGACAATGGCGGTCATCATGGTAGCCGGAAACCAGGCAAGAATGCCTGCAGGACTGCTCAAAGGACTTCGAACAATGACTGCAAATATCGTAACAGAAATGGGTTATGCGACAGGCCTTCACAGAGAAGCACTGATCGCAACAGGAGTGGTGCTTTTTGTATTCATTCTGATCATCAACCTGAGTCTTTCTCTGCTGAACAGGAGGTCAGAACATGCAAACTAATGCAGCAACAATAGATCCGACGGTGGAAAATATGAAAAAAAGAAATCAGACATCAACAGCGGACCGTATCCATTCCTACCTGCGTCATCCAGGCTCAGGAGTGCTTGCACTTCTCACTGTAGGAGCAGCAATCGTTACTTTTTCCGTTCTGATCTTCCTGGTGGCATACATCCTTGTCAAAGGTATTCCATATCTGACACCAAGCCTTTTCAGCCTGGAATATACTTCTGATAATGTTTCTCTGATGCCGTCTCTGATAAATACCTTTATCATGACTGCTTTATCCCTCGTGATTGCCGCACCGCTTGGAATCTTCGCAGCAATCTACCTGGTAGAATATGCAAAAAAAGGAAACAAACTGGTACAGATCATCCGTATCACAGCCGAGACACTTTCCGGTATTCCGTCTATCGTATTTGGTCTGTTTGGTATGCTGTTTTTTGTAACAGCACTCCACTGGGGAATGTCACTCCTGGCAGGCGCATGTACCTTGGTCATCATGGTGCTTCCACTTATCATGCGTACTTCTGAAGAAGCATTAAAAGCTGTTCCGGACTCCTACAGAGAGGCAAGTTTCGGACTTGGAGCAGGTAAACTTCGTACTATTTTTACGATCGTACTTCCTTCCGCAGTACCGGGAATCCTTGCCGGTATCATTCTTGCAATTGGACGTATCATTGGTGAAACAGCAGCACTCCTCTATACTTCAGGAACGGTTGCACAGGTTCCGAATCTGATGGGATCCGGACGTACACTGGCACTTCATATGTATGTACTTTCCAGCGAAGGTCTTCATATGAACCAGGCATCTGCGACAGCAGTTGTGATTCTCTTATTTGTACTGCTCATCAACGGTTTATCCGGTATGGTGGCAAAATGTATCGCGAAAGGATAACAGAAAATGAGTGATAATATTAAACTTTCAATCGAAGATATGAACCTTTTTTATGGAAATTTTCATGCGCTGAAAGACATCAATATGCATATTCCGGAAAAAGAAATTACTGCTTTTATCGGACCGAGTGGATGTGGTAAATCCACACTTCTGAAGTCTCTGAACCGTATGAATGACCTTGTAGAAGGATGTAAGATCACCGGAAGAGTAGAGCTTGACGGCGAAGATATCTACGGTGATATGGATGTCAATGTTCTCCGTAAAAGAGTCGGAATGGTATTCCAGAAGCCGAATCCGTTTCCGATGAGCATTTACGATAACATTGCATATGGACCGAGAACACACGGGATCCGTTCCAAGGCAAAACTGGATGAGATCGTTGAAAAATCTCTCCGTGACGCTGCAATCTGGGACGAAGTAAAAGACAGATTAAAGAAAAGTGCCCTCGGAATGTCCGGTGGACAGCAGCAGAGACTCTGCATTGCAAGAGCACTGGCAGTACAGCCGGAAGTCCTTTTGATGGATGAGCCGACCTCCGCACTCGACCCGATCTCCACATCCAAGATCGAGGAACTTGCAATGGAACTGAAGGGCGATTATACGATCGTGATCGTTACTCATAACATGCAGCAGGCAACTCGAATTTCTGACAAAACAGCTTTCTTCCTTCTGGGAGAAGTGGTAGAATTTAATGATACAGATACCTTGTTTTCTATGCCGAAGGATAAAAGAACCGAGGATTATATTACAGGGAGGTTTGGTTGATCATGGCAACACATTTCGAACGGCAGCTTGAAGAACTTCATGTACAGATGATCACAATGGGAAGTCTCTGTGAGAAGGTGATCTCACTTTCAAACAGAGCGATCCGTGGCGAGAACTGTATCAGAGAGATCTTCGATACAGACAGAGAAATCGATACAAAAGAGCGAGAGATCGAGAATCACTGCATGCGTATTTTGCTTCACCAGCAGCCTGTGGCAAGAGATCTGCGAGAGGTTTCAGCAGTACTCAAAATGATCTCAGACATGGAGCGTATCGGAGACCAGGCGGCGGATATCGCTGATCTTTCTCAGTTTATCGAGACGAATCATGTGGAGGTTCCGGAACTGATCGGAAAGATGGCAGAAATGACTGTCCGCATGGTGACAGAAAGCGTCGATGCGTTTGTAAAAAAAGATCTGAAACTCTGCCGCAAAGTCATTGATGATGATGACCAGGTAGATGACGCTTTTAATCAGGTCAAGGAAGAACTGGCGACACTGATGTACCAGAACCTGGATGCAAAAGCAGGACTTGATCTCCTTATGACGGCCAAATATATGGAGCGTATCGGAGACCATGCGGTGAATATCGCAGAATGGGTTGAATATGCGATCACCGGCAGCCACAGAAACAATGAACATCAAATGGGAGGAAATCAGGCTTGACAAAAAAGATATTCAGATCAACTGTCCTGGCTTCAGCAATGATCCTGATACTGGGAAGTGCCTTTGTACTGGGCGTTTTGTATCAATATTTTGGAAAGCAGTTAGATGGGGAGCTCGAGAAAGAAGCTTCCTATCTGGCGTATGGGGTAGAACAAAACGGCGTTGATTATCTGGAACAGATAAAGCAGAAAGACGCCCGTATTACCTATATGGATGCGTCAGGAACGGTACTTTATGACAGCCAGGCAGATGCATCTTCCATGGAAAACCACAACGACCGTAAAGAAGTTCAGGAAGCACTGGAAAATGGGAGCGGATATGCGGAACGAATGTCAAAGACACTGTCTGAAAAGACAGTTTATTATGCGTTAAAGCTTACCAATGGTTCTGTCCTTCGTGTGGCAGGCACACAGTCTTCTGTCTTTGCACTGGTGCTTCAGCTTGTTCCCCCGGTTCTTTGTATTGTAGTCATAATGTTGATTCTTGCAGGATTCGCAGCGGCGCGTATGTCTGCAAATATCGTTAAACCGATCAACGAACTGGATCTGGATCACCCGGAAGAAAACCAGATCTATGAGGAAGTGGGTCCGCTCCTCAGCAGGATCCATAAGCAGAACCGCCAGATCCAGACACAGCTTGAAACGGCACGCCGAAACCAGGAAGAATTCCAGATCATCACCGAAAACATGCAGGAAGGACTGCTGGTCATTGATGCATATACGATCATTCTTTCTGGGAATTCCAGTGTATGGAGAATGTTCCAGGTACGGGAACCAAAGATAGGAGAAAGCGTTTATTCTCTTGACAGGAATGAGGATTTCCGCAAGGTGATCGAGGAAGTCCTGGGCGGTCGTCATGGCAGTGCGATGCTGCAGCTGGATGGCGAATATGTTCAGCTTATCGCCAATCCGGTATTCAGAGATACTAAAGTTGCAGGTGCAGTTCTGCTTCTTGTCAATGAAACCGAAAAGATGGAGAGGGAGAACCTGCGGAGAGAATTTTCTGCAAATGTATCACATGAACTCAAGACACCATTGACATCTATCTCTGGTTTTGCAGAGATCATAGAGGGCGGTCTGGTGCAGGAAGAAGACATTCGGAAGTTTGCCGGAAGGATTTACCGGGAAGCACAGAGACTGATCCATCTTGTGGAAGATACCATCAAGATCTCACAGCTTGACGAGGGAGAAAACCCATATGAGTGGGAAAAAGTAGATGCATATGCCGTAGCAAAGAATGTCTGCGGAAACCTGAAAGAAATCGCAGCAAAGAAGAACGTACATCTCTTTATTGACGGCGAGAAACTGGTCTTCTGTACAGTTCGCCCGATACTGGAAGAAGTGATCTATAATTTGTGTGATAACGGAATCAAGTATAACAGAGATGACGGTACGGTAAGCATCCATCTGCAGGATCTTGGAGAAAGCGTAGAGATCCGCGTCAAAGACAACGGCATCGGAATCCCGAGAGAAGACCGCAGCAGAGTCTTCGAACGCTTCTATCGCGTAGACAAAAGCCACTCCAAATCCATCGGCGGCACTGGACTGGGCCTGTCGATCGTGAAACATGGCGTTACCTTCCTCGGCGGCACACTCAAGATGCTCAGCGAAGTTGGCAAAGGAACCGAGATCACCATGACCTTTCCGAAAGAACGCAAAACAAATTTATAAAAAACAGGAGATGCTGACGATCGATCATGTCAGCATCTCCTGTTGTGCTATTAGTAGCAATACGCGCCTTCGTAACGTCCACAGGCGTCTTTTTTGTGAGAAAGTTCTTTGCAGGAACTGCAGCGATCGCAGAATTCCTGCTCGTAACAGGTTGCACAGACACAGTTCCCACAACTGCTGCGGTCATAAGCCGGAGTACAGGTGTAGGGAAGAGCGTCCTTGGATTTTTCTTCCTTCATTATTTCGCCTCCCAGCGTCCGGAAGCACCACATGGAAGTACCAGTCCGTTGGAGGTTACCGGAAGTCCGATCTCCTGGGAGTCAACATGTCCGTCGAAGTCTTTCAGCTCGGTTGCCAGCATATAAGTCAGTACGGCAGGAGCCAGACCTGTGGTGTAGGAGTTGATGAGGAAAAATAGCGGGTTCGGGCTTAAAAGTTTCACGCAGAGCTTGATCAGAGGATGGATCGCCTCCTCGATCTTCCAGATCTCACCCTTCGGTCCACGTCCGTAGGACGGCGGGTCCATGATGATCGCATCGTAGTGATTGCCACGACGGATCTCACGCTCCACAAATTTCACACAGTCGTCCACCAGCCAGCGGATCGGTGCGTCAGAAAGTCCGGAAGCGGCAGCGTTTTCCTTCGCCCAGTTGACCATTCCTTTGGAAGCGTCTACGTGGGTAACCTGTGCACCGGCAGCAGCGGCAGCCAGAGTTGCACCGCCTGTGTAGGCAAAAAGGTTCAGCACTTTGATCGGACGGCCTGCATTACGGATCTTGTCACCAAACCAATCCCAGTTGACAGCCTGCTCCGGGAAAAGTCCGGTGTGTTTGAAACTGAACGGTTTCAGATGGAAAGTAAGATCTTTGTAATGGAGATCCCACTGCTGAGGGAGGTCAAAGAATTCCCATTCACCGCCGCCTTTTTTGCTTCTGTGGTAGTGGGCGTTCATGTTTTTCCATCCACGGCTTACCTTCGGAGTGTCCCAGATAACCTGCGGATCCGGACGGACCAGAGTATATTTACCCCAGCGTTCCAGCTTTTCTCCACAGGAAGTGTCAATTACTTCGTATTCTTTCCAGTCATTTGCAATCCACATATATATGATAACCTTTCTTTTATTACATTTAATAGAAACATTCAGGATATTCCTGCCTATTCAGTATAGGTGAAACAACGAAATTCTGCAAGTAAAACTGTGGCGTTTTGTGTATAAGCAGGGGACTTTATGCAGAATTCACACTTTATCACACTGATTCGAGAAAATTTTTTTTAAAATACAGGGGCAGCAGGGCTTGACAAGCGGGAATTTAGCATACTAAAATAGACGGGATAGTAATATTAGATATCAAAAGAAAAAAGAAATTTATATTATGCCGGTACAGGATTCTGGAAGCGGCACGAGGAGGACAAATTATGCAGAAGTACAGTGAAATGAGCAGAGAACAGCTTCTTGCTCTGAAGAAGGAACTGGATCAGCAGTATGCAGAGATCAAGGCACAGGGACTTGCCCTGGATATGTCTCGTGGTAAGCCGGCGGCTGACCAGCTTGATCTTTCCATGGGATTGATGGATGTTCTGTCAAGCAGCGCAGACCTGAAATGCGAAACAGGTGTAGACTGCCGTAACTACGGTGTTATGGATGGTATCCCGGAAGCCAAACGCCTTCTTGGAGAAATCTCTGAAGTATCTCCGGAGAACATCATCATTTATGGTACTTCCAGTCTGAACGTTATGTTTGATACCGTAGCACGTTCCATGACTCATGGCGTTATGGGAAACACTCCATGGTGCAAACTTGACAAAGTAAAATTCCTCTGTCCTGTTCCGGGATATGACCGTCATTTCAAAGTTACAGAATTCTTCGGAATCGAGATGATCAATGTTCCGATGACTCCACAGGGTCCGGACATGGATATGGTTGAGAAACTTGTAAGCGAAGATCCTGCGATCAAAGGAATCTGGTGTGTTCCGAAATACTCCAACCCGCAGGGCTACACTTATTCAGAAGAAACAGTTAAGCGCTTTGCACGCCTGAAACCGGCAGCACCGGATTTCCGTATCTACTGGGACAATGCTTACAGCGTACATCATCTTTATGATGGAGAAGAGAAACAGGATTTCCTTCTTGAGATCCTGGAAGAATGTGCAAAAGCAGGCAATCCTGACATTGTTTACAAATTTACTTCCACATCCAAGATCAGCTTCCCGGGTTCCGGTATCGCAGCAGTAGCAGCATCCAAAGCAAACCTGGATGATTTCCGCAAATATATGACTGTTCAGACGATCGGACATGACAAACTGAACCAGCTTCGTCACGTAAGATTCTTCAAGAACCTGGACGGTGTTCATGCACACATGAGCAAACATGCAGCAATCCTTCGCCCGAAATTCGAGATGGTAGAGTCCACCCTTGAAAAAGAACTCGGCGGACTTGGAATCGGAAGCTGGACAACACCGAAGGGTGGATACTTCATTTCCTTCGAATCCATGGATGGCTGTGCCAAAGCAATCGTTGCCAAAGCAAAAGAAGCAGGCGTTGTCATGACAGGTGCAGGAGCAACTTATCCATATGGCAAAGACCCGAAAGACAGCAATATCCGTATTGCACCGTCCTTCCCGCCAATTGACGAACTTGCCAAAGCAGCAGAAGTATTCGTTGTCTGCGTCAAACTCGCAAGCGTAGAGAAACTTTTGGCTGAATAAGACAGGAGCTATAAAGGAGGCATCATGGCAGAAGAAAACACAGGGATGAGCAGAGAAAGAAAGATACTGGTAGGCTTCATTGTTGTGCTGTTTTTACTGACCATCGGTGCCTACTTTTTTGGAGTATATTATTTTACAGAACATTTCCTGCCGGGAACACAGGTAAACGGTTTTAACTGCTCTTACATGACACAGGAAGAAACAGAGAAACTTCTGGCAGAAGAAACCAGTGTATATATTCTGGCTATTCAGACCAGAGGAAACGGTCGGGAGAGTATTTCAGCAGATGAGATCGACCTGAAATATACTTCTGATGGAAGCGTGAACCGAATGCTCCATGAACAGAAGCGCTTTCAGTGGTTCCTCGCATTCAGCCAGCACAAATCCTGGGAGGTTCCATCATCTGTTACTTATGATCAGGACAAATTTGAGCAGGTCATCGATAGTCTGAACTGTATGAAGGACAATCAGGAACCTTACGATGCATACATAAAGCAAAATGATGACGGATTTGAGGTCGTACCGGAAGTAGAAGGAACAAAGATCGACAAAGAAAAATTGCAGAAAGACATTTCCAATGCAGTTACGACAGGAAGAACGCTGGTAGATCTTGATGTGGATGGCTGCTATGTAGATCCTGCAGTATATGGCGATGAACTGACAGAAGACTGCGAGCAGATGAATGAGCTTACTGATGTTGTGGTCACCTATGATTTCAGTGACCGCAAGGAAACGGTTGATCGTACCTTGATCAAGGAATGGCTCAGCCGTGATGAGGATGGAAATCTGATGCTGGATCACAGCGCAATTGCATCTTATGTTGGACAGCTGGCATCAAAATATGATACAGTGGGTATAGAGCGTTCTTTTTCAACTTATGACAACAGAGAGGTCACCGTATCCGGTGGCACTTATGGATGGCTGATCGACCAGCCGAAAGAAGCGGATGCTTTGTATCAGGCGATCATGGATAAGAAAACACAGGTGAGAGAGCCGGTATATGCACAGGAAGCGGCGAGCCGCGACACGAATGATATCGGATATTCTTATGTAGAAGTCAATCTTACTGACCGCAGGCTTGTACTTTACAAGAGTGGAAATCCTGTTGTAGATACCGGGATCGCGATCAGCAGCAGTACACCGGATGGAGTTTATTCGATCGAAGAAAAGAAAAACCAGCAGGCAGTTGGAAATATGACGGTGGATTGCTGGATGTCCTTTACAGATGATCTTGGAATCTATGGTGATCCGGGATTTGAACCTGGGACGGCAACGGAAAGTGAAGCAGACAGTTTTGGAAGTTCGTCAGAGACAGATTTCAGTTCAGATATGACGGACTGGAGCAGTACAGAGGGCTGTATTGTCCTGTCTGAAGAAGCGGCACAGGAGTTGTATCAGAACGTAGAAACCGGTATGCCGGTGGTTATTTATAAATAAGAACAGGTAAAATGCTGCAGAGATTCTGAAGTGAATTTTTGCAGCAGTTTTTGCTTTCCTTAAGGAGATGGAAGAATATGAAAATTGTTGTATTAGCAGGTGGAACCAGTACAGAAAGAGATGTTTCTATCGTATCAGGAACAGGAATCTGCCAGGCACTCAGACAGAAAGGACATCAGGCGATCCTGGTGGATGTATTCTGTGGCCTCGAAACCGTAAACTGGGAAGATCCGTTCCCGGCGGAATACGATGTCGAAAAAGCAGCAGAGTATATCAAGGGCTTTAATCCGCAGATGAAAGAATTAAAGAAAGCCCGCAGAGATTTCTTCGGGTCAAATGTCATCGAACTCTGCAAAAAAGCCGACTTTGTTTTTCTCGGACTTCACGGTGCAAACGGAGAGGACGGCAAGTTACAGGCAGCATTTGACCTGATGGGAATTCCTTATACCGGAACCGGATACTTAAGCAGTGCGATGGCAATGGACAAAGGCGTGACCAAAGCAATGTTCCAGATGAGAGGCGTAAGCACACCGGGCGGAAAAGCCATGAAGAAAAAAGACCGTCAGGACTCTCTTGCGGCACTTGGCATGGAATTTCCTGTAGTTGTCAAGACATGCTGCGGTGGTTCCAGCATCGGTGTCTATATCGTAGATAATCAGGAAGATTATGTCAAAGCACTGGATGAAGCTTTTGAATACGAAAACGAAGTTGTCATCGAAGAATTCATCAAGGGTGTGGAATACACAGTTGCGGTCGTTGACGGAACTGCCTACCCGGTAGTCCAGATCGTGCCGAAAGAAGGCTTTTATGATTACGAGAATAAATACAAACCAGGTGCAGTACAGGAAACCTGTCCGGCTCCGATCTCAGAGGAACTGACAAAACGCCTTCAGGAAGCAGCAGTGGATGGCTATCATGCACTGGAAATGGAAAGCTACGCAAGACTTGACTTCATCGTGACCGAAGACGAAAAGATCTACTGCCTGGAAGCCAACACCCTCCCGGGAATGACCCCGACCAGCCTGATCCCGCAGGAAGCAGCCGTTCTCGGAATGGATTACCCGACACTGTGTGAAGAACTGATCCGCGTTTCACAGAAAAAGTACAACTAAAGAGGAAATCGATATGAAAAATCTTACTATAAAGAATCTTACCGAAGTCTGCTCCGGTACATACCATGGTCCGGAAAACGTGATGGACAGGGAAGTTTCCTCCATCACTACAGACAGCCGCAAGATTGAAAAAGACAGCCTGTTTGTTCCAATCGTAGGAGAACGTGTAGATGCACACCGTTTTATCCCGGATGTCATGAGTAAGGGTGCGCTTGTCACACTTTCAGAGAGAGAACTGGAAAATGCAGATTTTCCATATATCCAGGTAGGATCTTCTCTTCAGGCAGTGAAGGATATCGCAGAATTTTATCTGAAACAGCTTCAGATCCCGGTTGTCGGGATCACCGGAAGTGTTGGCAAGACCAGCACAAAAGAAGTGATCGCTTCTGTACTTAAAGAAAAATACCGCACACTCAAGACACAGGGAAACTTTAATAATGAACTGGGACTTCCGTTGACTGTTTTCCGCCTGAGAGATGAAGATCAGATCGCAGTTCTGGAAATGGGAATCAGTGATTTTGGCGAGATGACCAGACTGACAAAGATCGCCAGACCGGATACCTGTGTGATCACAAATATCGGAACCTGCCATCTCGAAAATCTCGGAGACCGCGATGGTGTGCTCAAAGCCAAAACAGAGATCTTTAAGTCCATGAACCCGAAAGGACATATTGTTCTGAATGGTGATGACGATAAACTGGCGACAGTAAGTGAATACAATGGCGTCAAACCGGTATTTTTCGGACTCAATGCAGAGCGAGATGTATATGCGGATCAGATCGAGAGCAAAGGACTCAAGGGCGTTGCCTGCCGTATTCATCTTGGCGAGGATGCTTTTGATGTGCTTGTTCCGACACCGGGGATCCATATGGTCTACAATGCACTGGCAGCAGCTGCTGTAGGACGCATTTACGGGCTTTCCATCGAGGAGATCAAGAGAGGTATCGAAAGCCTGGAGACGATCCGCGGACGTTTCAAAATGATCGAGACAGACAAATTCCTGGTAGTGGATGACTGCTACAACGCAAACCCGATGTCCATGAAAGCTTCCCTTGATGTTCTTCACGACGGAGAAGGACGAAGAGTGGCGATCCTTGGAGATATGGGAGAACTTGGAGAAAATGAGATCGCGCTTCATGAAGAAGTCGGAACTCATGCAGCACAGTGCGGAATTGATGTCTGCATCTGTGTTGGTGCGCTTTCTGTGCATATGGCAGAAGCTGCACGCAAAGCAGATCAGGAATTTAAAGTAATTTATGAAGAGAGCCGGGAATCTCTCCTTGAGCATCTTGGAGATCTTGTCCAGGAGGGAGATACGATCCTTGTAAAAGCATCCCATTTCATGCAGTTTGAAGAGGTTGTCAAGGCACTGGAAGAAATGTAAATATCAGGTTATGAAAGATCCAGATAGAATATAAAACGACAGAAACTCCTCATGGGAGGCTGAATTATCACGAAAAGCAGATAAATCAGCCGTTCAGAGGAGTTTTTCGCATTTTCCAGGGAGAATTTGACGAACGATTTTTGTTTCCAGCAAGTTCATACGGGTGTAGAATGGGAATTAACAGCAGAAGAAAAGCCGAGAAGGTGTCGGAGAGATTGTAAAAGCAAGGAGGGGCTTATGCTGGAGCGAATCATGAACCTGCAGATACTGCTTTGCATCATGGCAGCCGCCGGAGCTTTCGGAGCGGTTGGCATGCTGGCAGTACACCTTACTTACAGAAGAACTCTGCGAAGAACAAATGCAGTCACAAGCCTTAAGGAAAAATGGCTGAACCTCTGGAAAACAAGAGATAAACTGCTGAACAGGATGAACTTTCTGGTCTGGCTGCCGTCGCTTCTGTCAACGTTGTGTCTGGGGCTTGCAATCCTGTTTGTGACAAAGCTCAAGTGGACAAGTGGGCTGCCGCTTAGGTATCTTTATCTGGGAACGGTGATCCCGGTTGCATTGATGATTCTGAGACAGGCTCTGGATTTTGCTTACCGGGAAGAGCTTGTGATGAATTCTCTGGCAGACTATATCCTTTCCGCACGGACCAAAAGAGAGGAGACAGTCACACCGCGAAAGGCGGAACCAGTCGCACCGCCGCCCAGGATGGACCCCGTTCTCCAGGAAGAGATGGTGGAGAAGATCACGGCAAGCATCCGCCAGACAGCGGCGACCGGAAGCCATTTCAGCAAAATGCTGAGCCCGGAAGAAGAGGAGATCATGCGTGAGATCATCCGGGAATTTATGGAATGACAGATCGTGGAAGAAATATTGCTTGTAGGAAGGCAGTTCGTTTGTTATACTTTCAGAAGGATCTGATAGTTACTGTGAACGGAGCGAACAGTAACATCTGAGAAACTTGAAATATGTAATTGTGAAGAAATAAGATAGTTGCGGATACACAAAATTAAGGAGAAATGGGGGACAGCCCCACGAAACAAAAATGAATAAAAAGAGAATTACATGGATAGAACTCCTGCGAATTGCAGCCTGCATCGGTGTGATCGGCATTCATGCCGGGTCACAGCATTTCCGGGATACACCACTGGATTCCAGTATATGGAGAATTTCGAATTTTTACCATGGAATCAACCGTTTTGCAGTGGCATCGTTTATCATGATCAGCGGAACGCTGTATCTGGATGGTAAGAGAAACTGGTCACTCAAGAAACTCTGGACCAGGAATATTTTTCAGATAGCAGTGGCGTATGTGTTCTGGCAGATTTTTTATGCGGTATACAGGATCGTAATGGCGGGGAAACCAGCGATAGGATCTGTATCGTTTTTTAAGAAAATACTGATCTATTGCAGTGAATCCTATTTCCATCTGTGGTATCTTCCTATGTTAGCAGGACTCCTGATAGTGACACCGCTTTTGTGGGAAATCGTAAACTGTGAACGAAGTAAGAAATGGGAAGAATATCTGATCCTGATGTTTCTGCTCATCAAGATCATACCATACACAGTAAACTGTTTTTCGTTCCCGCTGAAGGAATACGTCATGAATGTGATGCATACGGTTCAGCCGGGAATGGTCGTGGACTATGCAGGATATTTTATCCTGGGACATTACCTTTCACATTATGAGATTTCCAGGAAGCTGGAACGAACGATTTATATTCTGGGAATTTCACTGATCCTTGCGGCAATCCTGCTCAGTCAGTACATGTCACCGAGAGTGGGAAGAGAACTCCAGTCCTATTATGAAAACTTTACGCTTGCGGGATTTTTCTGGGGAAGTGCGATTTTCTTATTTTTCAAAAATCATGTGTCCAAAATACATTGGAGCGAGAAACAGGAAGAGATCATATGTCGGTTGGGAGGTTATACGTTCGGAATCTATCTGATCCATGCATTTTTCCGCGACATCCTGCACAGAGCTGGAATAGACAGCATGATGATCGGAAATACAGTGATTGCGATCCCGATAGTCATGGTGTGTATCTTTGGACTTAGCTGCCTTGCGGTAATACTTATCAAAAAAATACCGGTATTGGGTAAGTGGATTGTCTGATACGAAAAAATGCCGCTTGCAGCAAACTGTTATTATCAGTGAAGCTGTGAGCGGCACTTTTTTAATCTTCCTCGATCACCTGAATCTCCAGGTAATCAAATTCAATATGTTCAATAAAACTGTCCTGGCGGAACCGTGTTCTGGAATGGCGTTTGAAATCCGTGACATTGCTGTCCAGCCAGATCGGATTTTCCAGGTCAAAATCATAGCAGATCTCCTGCAGTGCACGGAAGATCTTGTGTGTCCTTGTATCTTCTGAGTCGTCATCAATGACGAGATCTTTCAGCATGTGGTTGTCTTTCCACAGTTTTCCCCATAAACGAAACATAGTGTTCCTACCTCCCTATCAAAACTGCCACAGGTGACAGAAATATTTGAGTGCTAAGTGATTTTAAGTATAATGGCTTTTAATATGCAAGTAAAGATGTTATAAGTTCATATTTATAAGTGAAAAAACGATTAAAATTATAATAATTATGCCAGCTATGATACTGATAACTGCCAGAGGTCCATGTGATGAACTGCCATTAGAAGTGTCAGGTAACTGAGTATGAAAGGAGTTATCTGAAGACTTTGGCGGAAAATAATAATTGTTATTGGCATAGGTTTTTCTTTGTTCTGCTTTTCTTAAATGTGAGAAAGGATCATTTTGATTTATGATTCGATCATAAAATGCATTTGTAAATTCCAAATCAGCTTCTGTGCTGAATGGAGCGTCTGAGATATCATGGGCTATTTGATTTCTGACCCAGCGGATATGCTTCAACATTTTATAATCTTTTTCCCAATTGGTAACTGTATACTGCGCCTGAGGAGTTTTATCCATTTGCTGAATATATTCACTAACACCATTTTGGCAGTTGAGAATATCTCTGCAAAGCCGGTCAAGACGTTTATAAGCTTCAAAAAAAGTATTATCTCTCTGATTCAAATTTATCCCCTGTTTTTTACATCAATAGTAGGTGTTTGCTAATGGCATTGTAGTTATCAGTTATTATTTTGTCAAGAATTTTTATATATCTTCTTGTGAAATGTCGTTGCAGATTTTAGCGAGATAAAGTATAATAGAAATACATTTTGCATCGTCACAAAATACAGGATGCATATTTTTTATGAATGGAGGAGTTGTTAATGAAGTTATACGACAGTGGCGTTTATCTGGTAAACGGTCATGACATCGTTGAAGAAGGCAGTATGAATCAGCCGGTATCCAGAGAAGACGCAGCAAAGAACACCATGGCATATGATATCCTGGAAGCACACAATACTTCCGGAAATATGCAGAAATTACAGATCAAGTTTGATAAGTTAACATCCCATGATATTACTTTTGTAGGAATCATCCAGACAGCACGTGCTTCAGGACTTGAGAAATTCCCGATCCCATATGTGCTGACAAACTGTCACAACTCTCTGTGTGCAGTAGGCGGAACAATCAACGAAGATGACCACATGTTCGGACTTACCTGTGCAAAGAAATATGGCGGAGTATATGTACCTCCTCATCAGGCAGTCATCCATCAGTTCGCACGTGAGATGCTTGCAGGCGGCGGCAAGATGATCCTGGGTTCTGACAGCCACACCCGTTATGGTGCACTTGGTACCATGGCCATGGGCGAGGGTGGCGGTGAGTTGGTTAAGCAGCTCCTTTCCCAGACTTATGATATCAATATGCCGGGCGTAGTTGCGATCTACCTCAAGGGACAGCCGAGACCGGGCGTAGGACCGCAGGACGTTGCTCTGGCGATCATCGGCAAGGTATTTGCCAATGGATACGTTAAGAACAAAGTTATGGAATTCGTAGGACCTGGAGTTGCAGGTTTAAGTGCAGACTTCCGTATCGGAATTGACGTTATGACAACAGAGACAACCTGTCTTTCTTCTATCTGGCAGACAGATGAGACCATCGAAGAATTCTACGAGATCCATGGCAGAAAAGAAGACTACAAAGAACTCAAACCGGGCAAGGTTGCATACTATGACGGCTGCGTAGAGGTTGACTTAAGTGAGATCAAACCGATGATCGCAATGCCATTCCACCCAAGCAATACCTATACTATCGATGAACTCAAAGAAAACCTCTATGACATCCTTGATGATGTAGAGAAAAAGGCTCAGATCAGTCTCGACGGCAAAGTTCCATATTCTCTCAAGGACAAAGTCGTTGACGGTAAACTTTATGTAGAGCAGGGAATCATCGCCGGATGTGCAGGCGGCGGATTTGAGAATATCTGTGCAGCAGCAGACATCCTCCGCGGAGCAAGCATCGGTGCAGACGCCTTTACACTCAGCGTTTACCCGGCAAGTACACCGATCTATATGGAACTTGCAAGAAACGGTGTCCTGGCTGACCTCCTTGCAACAGGGGCAGTTGTCAAGACTGCTTTCTGCGGACCGTGCTTCGGTGCAGGGGATACTCCGGCAAACAATGCATTTTCCATCCGTCACTCTACCCGTAACTTCCCGAACCGTGAAGGAAGCAAGCTGCAGAGTGGACAGATCGCATCTGTTGCCCTTATGGATGCACGTTCCATTGCCGCAACTGCTGCGAACAAAGGTTTCCTTACTCCGGCAACAGATTTTGATATTGAATACAAGAACCCGACCTACCACTTTGATTCCAGAATTTACGCCAACCGTGTATTTGACAGCCACGGCGTTGCTGATCCTTCGGTTGAGATCAAATTCGGACCGAACATCAAAGACTGGCCGGCAATGAGCGCTCTTCCTGAGAATCTGATCCTGAAGGTCGTATCTGAGATCCACGATCCGGTTACAACGACAGACGAACTGATCCCGTCCGGCGAGACTTCTTCTTTCCGTTCCAACCCACTGGGACTGGCAGAATTTACCCTGTCCAGAAAAGACCCGGCTTATGTGGGACGTGCCAAAGAAGTCCAGGTAGCAGAAAAAGCCATCCAGAACGGTGAATGTCCGGCAGAAGCACTTCCTGAACTGAAACCGGTATTCGAAGCTGTTCATACAAAGTACCCACAGGTGGATATTTGACACAATCCCGCAGTTTCCCCCCAGAAGAAACACTTGTACCATCAATGACAGTACTGGTCATACGAGAATTAAAATCAATCTTCAGCTTATCATTAAACTTTTTACTAATTTTTACATTCAAATTATCGCGATTAAATTCAGAAGTTTTCATAATATATTCTTCATTATCACGCGTATAACTTAAACTATACACTAAATCTTTACTCCCACCATTGATATTCAAATTGTAGTTCTGTTTCACACCAGTCCGATCAAACAATTTAGCTTGCCAATTAGTCCCCTTTCTTCCTCTA
>OIAD01000577.1_pt1 | contig 17303 bp, 11 predicted proteins | sample 1580601 | NCBI WGS metagenome assembly OIAD01 (sample SAMEA3882554, study PRJEB24775) | human gut metagenome | biome: human-associated habitat; feature: intestine environment; material: feces | place: Netherlands | collected 2009/2010
CCTGAGTTGCCTTACGAACGGTATATACGTTCATGCGGTTGGTTCCTGCACCGATCACGCCACGTAAACCGCCGGTACCGAATTCCAGTTCCTTGTAAAAACGATCTTCCACTTCTGCCTCGTTGTTGCGGATTGCCAGAAGTTCATCCTTGGTCTTCTGGTCAAAATAATCATCATTCAACCAGAAATTCAGTTCGTCCATATAACTCATTTTCCTATCCTCCTGTTTTATCGCTATCTTTATCTTTCTTCAGTAAACGCTCTCCGCCATTATTTTACCATAGATTACCTTTACTGAAAAGAGCAATTTAACGTCCGCTAACCGGATCTCTCAGCGCGTAGTCACTGCGATCCAGAGAGAAATTCGGGTTGTAATAGGGGTCTCCTGCTTCCAGCTCTGCCTTCCATTTTTCACGGAAATGCTCGGATTCTTTGTTGTAACGCTCCGCCTTCTCTCCCTGATCATCCAGACCTCTGGAAATAGATTCATAATGATACAGTTCCGCAAAAGGGGTCCATACATTCAGCAGTCCCAGTTTGCGCAGTTTCAGGCAGAAATCCACGTCATTCAGAGAGATCACAAAGCTCTCGTCCAGTCCTCCCACCTGCTCATACAGACTCTTTTTCACCAACAGACATGCTCCGGTCACTGCCGTGGCATTCTGGGTATAACACAGGCGTCCCATGTAGCCGAGGTTCTGTACCGGAATACGATAATGGGTATGTCCTGCGGTGCGATGTGCCCCCAGTCCGATGACTACACCGGCATGCTGGATCGTCTTGTCCGCATAATACATCTTCCCGCTGTGCATACATCAGCATCTCTTCCATCCAGTTGGCAGTGATCACTTCCGTATCATTGTTCAGCAAAAGGATATAATCTCCGGTGGCATAGGATACTCCCAGATTATTTACAGCAGAATAATTAAAGTCACCATGATAGGTCACCACAGAGATCCGGCCGTCCTCGCTGTGCAGAATCCCGCCGTCATGACCGCAGACGGTATGCAGCTTGCATCTCTCTGCGTAGGAATCATTGCCGGACAATCCCAGCAGCTGGGAATAGTAATCCCGGATTTCCGGTGTGGTGCTGTTGTTCTCCACCACGATGATCTCGTAGTTGCTCCAGGTGCTGTTCTTCTGAATAGAAGTAATACATCTCTTCAGATCTTCCACGTGATCCTTGTTGGCGATCACGATGGAGATCTTCGGATCTCCCAGAATCTGATAGCGGATCCGGAAAATTGTGGCACAGGCTCTGGTACTGGTGATCTGAAAATGTTTGAATCCATGCTTTTTCAGATGATCCGCCACGGCACCCTTTGCCGCCTCGATGGCATAGGGCTTTGCGTCAATACTGGCGGCGGTACTGCCCGCATGGCTTCTCCAGTAATACATCAGTCTGGGCACATGTACGATCTTTTGTGCTCTGTCCGTCAGACGCAGGATCATATCGTGGTCCTGCGCACCGTCAAAAGCCGTACGGAACAGTTCCTCGCCTTCCAGAAGTTTTCTGGAAAAGACGCTGAAATGACAGATATAATTGTTGGATCTAAGAAGATCCAGGTTGAAATCCGGTTTCAGATGAGGCTGGAAATGTTCACTTAAGTCTGTTGTGACCTTGTCCTCGTCTGTGTAAACGGCATCCAGTTCTCTGTCCTCATTGAGTTTCTTAACGATCTCATAAAGGGCATTCGGTGCCAGAAGGTCATCGTGATCCAGAAGACCCACAAACTCTCCTGATGCCATCGTAAGTGCCGCATTGGTATTTCCTGCGATTCCCAGATTCTCGCCCAGATCTCTGACGCAGATCCTCCGATCTGCTGACGCATATTCCTTAAGGATGGCTGTCATCTCCGTATCATCCGGACTTCCATTTGCAATACAGAGTTCCCAGTTCGGATAGGTCTGGTCAAGAAGTGACTGGATCATCTGGCGCAGAAAAACCTCCGGTGTACGGAATGCCGGCACAGCAACACTGATCCGCGGTGTGTATGCAAACTTATGTTTCTTCTGCTTCTCAAGTTCCGCCTTATCCGGAATATACGCTTCATACCACGGACCATAGGGAACTTCTTCCGGCTCAAAACGTTCATGGAGACGGATCCAGAATTCCTTCGGTCCATAGTGCTTCAGATAGCGGAAGCCCTTCTGGATCGTGTAGGGATTCAGTTTCTTGAGCATGCGTCCCCACTGGATCCCGCCTCCTGCCTGTTGTTTTTTATTCATATATTGTGTCCTCAGACTTTACTTATTTGTTACTGCTCACAGCAACACATATTTTACAATAATTTTACTCATAATCGGCTTTATTTTATCATTCCAGGCCTATTTTTGCAAGGGGCTATATCATTCTGCTTGAATTGCGTCGAAAAATGGGATATGATATGAATTGATATGTATTTTTTGTTAAAAACGACACACTATTTTATCAGTCACAGGAGATAGATTATGAGATTAAAAAGATTATACAGCGGTCTTCTGGCTCTGGGACTTTCTTGTTCTGTATTGTTCCAGACACCGGTCCTGGCCGCCGAGGAAACAGCCGCAGATACTGCCCAGGCTGCTACTTCTGCTATAACAACAAACAGCATTCCGGGATGGCCTCAGGGACCAGAGATTACTTCCACAGCGGCCGTAATCATGGAGGACAGCACACAGACGATGCTTTATTCCAAAAACATGGATCAGGAACTGTATCCCGGTGCTACAGTCAAAGTCATGACTGTCCTGGTCGCTCTTGAAAATTCGCAGCTTACTGATGAAGTCACCATGACAGAAACCGGTGTTTCCGGTGTTACTGACGGAGGTGCCAATATTTCCGCACAGCTTGGAGAGGTTTTTACAATGGAACAATGCCTCTATGCGATCATGCTCTCCTCAGCAAATGACATCGCACTTCAGGTTGCAGAACACGTTGGCGGTTCTGTTGAAAACTTCGTTCAGATGATGAATGACCGGGCTGCACAGCTTGGCTGCACCAACACAGTATTTACCAAGTCTACCGGACTTCCAGATGAAAATCAGCATACCACCGCACATGACATGGCACTTATTATGAAGGCAGCTATTGATAATGAATCCTTCCGGACCATTTCCAATACAGTTTCTTATACGATCCCAGCGACTAACGTATCCGGTGGTGAACGTGTACTGACCAACAATTTTCCATTGATGTCTTCATCCAATGCAGCCTATTATCAGTACTGTCTTGGTGGAAGGGAAGGTTATACAGAAGCCTCCGGCAGCACACTCGTCTGTGTAGCCGAAAAGGACGATGTCACCTTGATTGCTGTTGTTCTTCAGGGTGCTTCCGGTGTAACTACAACAGAAGCAGTCAGCCTGTTTAACTACGGATTTGATAATTTCCAGATGCTCTCCCTCGGAGACAACGACTTCAACATGGTTTCCGGCGGCAATGTCTACGTACCTGTCGGCGCCACAGCAGACAGTCTCACTACTGAAGATGGCGAAGAACAGGAAAACGGACAGTACAGCCGTCAGTATTTCTTTGGTGGTACTCCTGTCGGAACAGCAACTATGGCAGCCACCCATGAAGACAATTCTTCTTTTTCTACTGAAAGCAACCAGAATATAGAAGCTGCCAGAGAATATTCCGCAGACAGGAACAATCTTCCATACATCCTGTTCGGCGGTGCCGGTCTCATACTCTTCCTTCTACTTCTCTGGAGAATCATCAAAGTAGCAAAATCGTAACTGTTCAGTACCCTCACAGTTACGGGTCAAAATACATTCCAATTTTTTCACTTCTCATAAACCAGAAAATCAGCGGTGTGCCCTCAAGCACCCGCTGATTTTCTGGTTTTATTCTTTCGTATGATCAGGAGCCTGCTCTGTGCAAACAAGATCCAGAACAGCACACTTCCTATCGTGCCTGCCTTTAATCCCGGTGCCTCGAAGGTAAGAAGGATCGTATGATCTCCCTCTGGCACTTCACATGCAAGGAATCCGATATCGCCGCGGAGCAGTTCCGCTTTTTCTCCATCGATCGTGAGACTCCAGCCTTTTTCATATGGGATCATAAACAGGGCATATCCATCTGCTTCTGCATGGACACTTCCTGTCACAACAGAGTCTTTCTGCGGCGCATCCAGCGTCACGGAAGAATTTTGCTCTGCTGTCTCCTGCTCCTCGGGTTTGAGTGTCTGGATCTCAGATGCATCTCCGATCTCCGTTCCATCCTCCAGGGCGATCGCCTCTCCGAGAAGTTCTTCCCTGTTCTCCTCTGTGCAGAGTTCCTTAAGGCTCTCCTCTGAAATATCCTGCGTATAGAAATGCGCTGTCTGTGCATCCAGTACATTCTCATGGATATAAAGACTTCCCACCTGATCCAGCAGCTTATATTTTGTCTCGTCCGGTTCTCCGTTTCCGGAAAGGATGTATTTCACGCCCAGGAAAGCAGCCAGCCAGTTATCGTCCACATTGTTCCAGAACGTATAATGATTGTGATCTGCAAAAAACAGTTCCGGATAACAGGTCTCGACAAATTCTTTGACATTTCCGTTCATGACAGAATTATAAGTCGAAATCCCGCGGTATCCCTGCCCGGAAGAATCCATCGAAACAGTTCCCGAAATATAATCTTTCTCTACACGGTAGAACGTCGGATCCTTTTCTTTGAGATAGTTCAGGCAGTCCGCAAGATCGACACGGTACATCTCCCGGAAAAAATCCTGCGGTTTCTCGATCTCTGCGCGGTATTTTATCTCCTTGTCATCAGAAGTCCGCATCTCCTCATAGCGCTGTGTTTCCTGCACCATCACTTCTGCCGGAACATCTGTCTTTTTCATGGTGACGCGGTTCTGATAATTTGTTCCGCCCTCAGAAACCACGTTCACGACAAGCACAACGCCCATAACTCCTAGGATCACATTTCTTATCTGTATATCCTTCAGGAAACAGAGCAGCGTCAGGCAGACGGCTGTCAGAATTCCTGTGACGGTCAGGATCAGGATATTTGTCCTGTATTCCTGGAAACCCGCCTGCTCATATCCGCACCAGTATGCCCAGCCCATGAGGGCAGTCACCGCAAGAATCAGCACAAGGTTCAGCTTGCCGCCTTTTCGCATGTAATCCCGCATCCACGCCATCAAAAGCAGAAAGACCGTCATCAGCACAAATGTATAACGCTGTGTCGGCAGTGTGAAGTAATTAAAGACCGTTCCTCCGACCGGGAGTGCAGTTCCGACAAGGATCAGGGCAGCCACTCCATAGAGTACTCTTTTTGCCCGCTTCGTCATGTCTGCTTTTCGGAGGACTGCAAGAAACTGCACATTCAGAAAAACAGCCAGCGTTGAGCAGAAAAGGACTGGATCTTCGTAATAGTTCATCACATACTGCTGCGGTCCTTTTGCCAGTCCGTAACCGTTCTGTAAGTTGCTTGAGAACATTCTCTTGAGCATGGACAGATAAAACTTCCTTGAATATGGCGTAAAACACTGACGCAGGAAATCAAGGAGCCCTGTTCCGTCGCTTTCCAGTCTGGAAGACACATTCAGGAGAACTTCTGCCATCGGAAGGAACACGACAAGGCTCATTCCCACGCCCATGATCATCTCCGCGCAGCCGAGCAGAAATCTCTGTATCCTCTCTTTCCAGGTAAGTCCGTCCAGCATCAGGATCCGGAAAAGCAGATACAGCCCGGTCGCCGCCAGGCACATGTATGTAAAGTACACGCTGTAGATCCCGCACAGGAATACCATGACCGGAAACAGTGCCTTTCCTTTCTTTTTCTGGATGAACTTCTCACAGAAAAGAAGCATCAGCGGAAAATAGATCACGACCGTTCCAAACTGGTAATGCTGCCCCCACACCAGGAGAAACCCATTCAGCGCATAAGCATAAGACGTGATCATCTTTGACGGCACGCTGAAAGAAAACTGTGACAGAAACCAGTAAAAAGCAAACGCCGCCACCATGATCTTGAGGATCTGAATGACATTGATATACAGAAGCATATGTGCCGGTCCCAGAACAACACCGACTCCATAAAGCAGCATCAGGAACGGATCAAACAGGTTAAAGTTAAACTGGTTGATCCCCAGCCCGTTATTAAAATCCCAGAGGGAAAAGCTGCCGTCCCGCAGATGGTTCACAATGCTGGTATAGTTCATGATGTACTGCTGCCAGGTATCACTTCCGATATCGTTGAAGATCATCAGGTCATTTCCATATAAATAATCCCGGAATATAAAACTACAGCTTGCACTCAGCAGCAGAAATAAAAAACAAAGCGCCCTCACATCAGGGCTTTGACAAAATCCGGACAGCTTCTGCACTGTCCGGATCTTTGAGCTTGATTTCATCTTTTCTTTCATCAGTTTACATAATTTCCTTCAGATAACGTCCAAGAGCATCTTTCCAGTCCGGAAGACGGGTAAATCCATGCTCGTCGAGTTTCTTCTTCTCCATACGGCTGTTGGACGGACGTTTTGCCTTTGCCGGATATTCCGCAGAACTTACCGGGAGGACTTTGACATTCATACCTGCCTGAGCGAAGATCTCTTTTGCAAAATCATACCAGGAAATGTAACCGCCTTCATTTGTTGCATGGTATTTGCCGTACTCTTCTTTTTCCAGCATATCTACAAGAAGTCTTGCAAGGTCGTAGGTGTAAGTCGGTGTACCGATCTGGTCATTTACAACAGTCAGGGTATCATGTGTTTTGCCAAGATTGATCATGGTCTTGATGAAGTTTTTGCCGTTCAGTCCGAATACCCATGCAATACGCACGATGTAGTGCTTCGGAGCATATTTTTCCACGGCAACTTCACCTTCGTATTTGGACTGTCCATAGACATTCAGCGGCTCTACGACCGGATCATCCGGCTCCCACGGGCGGATTCCCTGTCCGTCAAACACATAGTCTGTGCTGATGTATATCATCGGAATGTCGAGTTTTCCACACATCTTTGCAATATTTGCTGTTCCATCCACATTTACTTTGTGGCAGACCTCCTGGTTATCCTCCGCTGCATCCACAGCAGTCCACGCTGCACAGTGGACAACTTTATCCGGATGAACTTCTGAGATCACTTTTTCTACGGCCGCGCTGTCTGTGATGTCCATCTCGGCAACATCAACGCCGACTCCTTCGTAGCCTCTTTTTGCCAGCTCGTTCATTACATCATAGCCAAGCTGTCCTTTTACGCCTGTTACTAATACTTTCATCAGAAAATCCTCCTATATACGTCTCAGTGAAAAATCCTGACTCTTTAAGGTCAGATTTGGATTGTAATACGGATCGCCGTTTCTCAGGATATCCGGCCAGCGTTTCTCAAAGATCTGGATCTCTTTGTTGAAACGTGCCACTTTTTCCGGTGTGTCCTCAAGTCCTCTGGATTTGGATTCGTAGTGATACAGTTCTGCATATGGATTATACACGATCAGGTATCCGGCTGCACGGAGCTTCATACAGAAATCAATATCATTAAAGGCAACGGCAAGTTCTTCTGTCAGACCACCTACCTTATCAAATGCTTCTTTCTTCACCATCATGCAGGCTGCTGTCACCGCACTGTAATCCTGCGCGCAGATGATCCTGTGGCAATAGCCTGTCGTTCCACGAGGCTGGAGCACGAAACAGTGTCCTGCGATTCCACCAAAGCCAATAACTACACCGGCATGCTGGATCGTATCATCCTCATAATACATTCTCGCACCGACTGCACCTACATCACTTCTCATACAGTAGCCAAGAAGTTCTTCCAGACAGTCATCATTGATGATCTCTGTGTCATTGTTCAGAAGCAGGATATACTCGCCCTTCGCAAAGGATGCGCCGTAGTTGTTGATCGCGGAATAGTTGAACTCTCTGTCCCAGTAAACAACATGTGCTTTCGGGTTGGATGCTTCCAGTTCCTTGTAATATGCAAAGGTCTTATCATCTGTACTGTTGTTTTCCACAATGATGTATTCGTAGTTCTGATACGTTGATTTCTTATCGATTGAATCCATGCAGCGTTTCAGATCATCAATATGATCCTTATTCGGAATGATGATGGAGATCAGCGGATCATGGTCACGGATAAATCTTGTTCTGTAAAGTCCCAGGAACTCTCCCTGATATACTTCCGCATGGATGCCTGTTCTCTCATAATGTGCCTCGATCGCACGTTTTCCTGCCTCAAATGCATACGCCTTGCTCTCCGGATTCTCGGCCGTGGAGTCCTCATGACATCTCCAGTGGTACAGGATCTTCGGGATATGATAGATTTCTGAATGATCTACCGCCTCAATACAGCGGAAAATCATAATCCTGCGCGCCGTCAAATTCACTGCGGAGAGTACCGACTTTATTAATGATCTCTCTGTCAACCACAAACAGATGGCAGATATAGTTTACGGTACAGAGAAGATCCGGGTTGTAATCTGGTTTGAAATGCGGCTGGAAGAACTTATGTCCATCCATCGACATCTTATCTTCATCGGAATACAGAACACGGATCCTGCGGTCTTTATTCAAAGCCTTGACGCACTCAAACAGTGCATGCGGTGTCAGTTCATCGTCATGATCTGCAAAAGCGATGTAATCCCCCGTTGCGATCTCGATTCCTGCATTGGTATTCTCAGAGATCTGAAGCTGCTGGTCATGAGAAACTACTTTGATACGTTCATCCGATGCTGCAAGCTCCTTAAGGAGTCCTGCGATCGGTGAATCTGCACCGCTTCCGTCAGAAAGACAGAGTTCCCAGTTCGGATAAGTCTGTGCCTTGACGGTATCAACCAGCTGTCTTAAGTATTTCTCAGGGGTCTTGTATAACGGGATCACGATAGAGATTTTTGGCTGAAAGTCGAATTTCTCTCTTCTCTGTTTCTCCAGTTCTTTCTGGCTCGGAAGATGCCTGAGGATCCACTTCTGATATGGAATTTCTCTTGTAGAAGCTGTCTTAACCTTGGCTGCGATTTTGCCCACCAGCGCCACGCTTCCCTGGCTTCTCCAGTAACGTAAGCCCTTTTTTGCATATTTCTCGACCTTTTTGCGAAGGACGACAGTCGGCTGAAGGTGTGCGATATGGACAGACTTCGTATTTCCTGCATAAAAAACAATATAGACAAATTTGCCTGTAAGGTTTGTCAGTTCTACAAAGAATCCTGTCTTATCATGGATCTCTGTCTCCTCATAAAGCTGTTCCACGTCGACACGTTCTGTACGGAGGATTTCTGCTGAAATCTTCTCTTTATTTTCATCAAAGATCTGAATTTTGACCGGTTCAGATGCCACAGCCCATCCACGTACTCTCAGGAAGCCCTGCTGCACCTTTTCTTCTTCGATAAAAAACTGCGGTTTGCCTCTGCGTCGTTCCAGTTCTTTGACCGGAACAGAAAACCAGCAGAAGTTTTTGTCCGGCATATCTGCATAAACGGAAAGTTTCTGAAAGCCTTCCAGCGATTCCGGGAGACGGATCTCAGCCGTGATCCTCTCGCCGCGCATCAGATCAGGATCCTTGAAACGCTCCAGTGCACTGACCATCTCCAGTTTCTTGATCTCTGCCTTTACTTCTGATCCGTCCAGGCAGGCACGCATTCTTGCTTCTTTTGGCCAGGTTCCCTGAAGGATGTAACAACATGGATTCTGAAGATGGAACCTGTCCTTGGTCACTTCAAAAATTTCTCTTGCCATAATCTATATCCAACCTCATTTCTCAGTCTTCTCTCAGGGAACAGTCCCCTTCTGTCACAGAAAGATTCGGGCTGTAATACGGGTCCTCCATCTCAAGCTGCTGCGCCCATTTCTCCTGGAATCTCTTTACTTCTTTGTCAAAGCGGAACTGTTTTTCCGGTGTATCTTCCAGTCCTCTTGATTTTGATTCATAGTGATACAGTTCTGCATACGGTGTAAAAATGATCTTCTTTCCTGCCGCACGGAATTTCATGCACAGATCGATATCATTAAATGCCACCTGGAAAGTCTCATCAAGACCGCCCACGGCATCAAAATCGGATTTCTTTACCATCATGCACGCCGCTGTCACCGCACTGATCTCCTGCACGCTGATCATACGTCCAAAATAGCCCGGGTCTTCTTTCGATGCACGGCACATGATATGGCCTGCGATGCCTCCAAGTCCCAGGACAACACCCGCATGCTGGATCGTATCATCCGGGTAATAAAGCTTCGCTCCCACAGCCGCCACGTTTTCCTGCTGGCAGTTCTGGAGCATTTCTTCCATCCAGTCCGGTGTCAGGATCTCCACATCGTTGTTCAGGAAAAGAAGATACTCTCCCTTCGCTTCCTTCGCAGCGAAATTGTTGATCGCGGAATAGTTGAATTCTTTTTCCCAGGTCAGTACCCTCGCCTTCGGATAACGGTCCGGGAGTTTTCTGTAATATTCAAAGGTTTCTTCCTTCTCGCTGTTGTTCTCTACGATCAGGATCTCATAATTGCGATATGTTGATTTCCGTGTCATGGAAAACAGGCACAGCTCCAGATCATCTGTATGATCTTTGTTCGGAATAATGACAGAAATAAGTGGATTTCCCTGAACCTTCACATGGCTTCGATACCAGCCAGGACGTTCTGTCATCTCCACCTTCGCATCGATGCCCAGTCTCTGGTAATGCTCACGGACGGCTTTTCTTCCTGCTTCATATGCGTATGCCTTGCTGGAAGGATCTGCCGCTGTGGAGTCCATGTGGCATCTCCAGTGATACAGCACTTTCGGGATATGCGTGATCTTCTGCGCCTTTTCGCAGCAGCGTAAGATAAAATCAAAATCCTGCGCGCCGTCAAATTCAGACCGGAGAAGTCCCGTTTCGTCTGTCAGGCTTTTTTTCACAACAAAAATATGACATATATAGTTGTTTTCCCTCAGACGGAACAGGTTAAAGTCAGGTTTGAAATTCGGGTCAAAGTAATGCCGGCCGTCCATGCTGACCTTATCCTCATCGGTATAAAGCACATCGGCACCTGTATCGTTGATCGCTTTGACGATCTCATAGAGAGCATCCGGTTCCAGGGTGTCATCGTGATCGCAGAGCATAAGATACTCGCCTGCTGCCAGCGCGACCGCCTCATTTGTGTTGACGGAGATCCCGCCATTCTCTTCCAGCTTGCGGTAAACAATACGTTTCTCTCTGCCGTAATGCTTCTCAATGAATTCTTTTGCCTTGTCATCCGGGCTTCCGTCTGCCAGGCAGAGCTGCCAGTTCTCATAGGACTGTCTGCGGACAGACTCCAGCAGTTCCTTAAGATAAGGAAGCGGTGTGCAGTACAGCGGAATCACAATGCTGATGAGCGGCTTCTGTGCAAAAGCAGCATGTTTCTGCCTGCGAAGGGTTCTCTTATCCACCTTATGGCGCGCAAGCCATGCTTCATATCCACCTTCTGCCACACTCTCTTTGCCAAAAAGCCTGCTTAAGAATCCTTTTGGTTTATTTTGTTTCCGAAGTTCCTCGATGTCAATCGTATATGTTTTGGTGACAGAATCACCACAGAAATGAAGAATGATCTCTCCGCCTTTGATCTCCGGAAGCGCCGCAGAGATCCGGAATCCGATCTCCTGCGTCTTATATTCCTCATCAAGATTCCTTCTCTCGACCACATCCGGTCTGCGTCCTCTGCTGATCCGGCAGTCCAGAAGTGATGCATCCTCCTGATGTACCGTCACTTCCACGCTTCCTCTCTGATCAACGACCCATCCCTGGATCTCCAGCATCGTATCATACAGGATCTCAACACGGTCCAGATGATATTGCACAAGATTTTCTTTGATCAATTCATCCAGTTCGTCTGCACTGATCTCCCAGATACTGACACGTTCTTCACCGTCGCGGAGAAAAAGTTCCAGACTCTGATATTTCTCTGCCAGTTTCAGTATCTCCGGGATCTGAACGGTAAATCCCGGCAGAAAATCCCCGAATTCACATCCAAGAGCCTGTGCGACATCCGGCCGCTCCCGTCTCTGGATCTCTGGCAGTTCTACCGTATCATAGCCATCTCCCAGAAGTTCAAATCCATATATTTTTCTGTCAGGATGTGAATACCATCCGTCCAGACTCAGCACATGACCATGTCTGTCATCGTAACGTTCTTCATCTATGCTGAAACAAAAATCACCCATTCTACATCCTCTTAATTCCGTAACTGTTCAGTACCCTCACAGTTACGAGTCAAAATGCATTCCAAATCACCTTCGGTGATGGCATTTTGCCTTGTATGTCTCGGGATTTTGGCAAAAACATGCCAAAACACCTCGCGGGATACTACCTACTGAATAGTTACTTAACTTTTTTTAATGATTCGGTACAGCTTCCAGACTTTTGTGTTTTCCATCTGCTGTATTTTCTGGTTCAGTCTCTGGATCTCCTGCTCTTTCTGTGAAGATACCTGTGAGAATTTCTGCCAGAATTCTTCCCTTGCTTCCTGCTCTTTCAATACTTCAATCTCGATATCCAGAGTTTTGCCCTGAACATGCTCAATGATAAACTGCGGGTCACCGGCTCCGAAATAATATCTTCCATCGCCCATGTCAAATCCGTTACTGTAAAAAACAGCCTTGCTGCCATCATCAAAGGCAAGTCTGTGAAGGAGAAGTCCTCCTGCTGCCTCACCAGGATCAAGTCTCAGACGTTTTGCATCCTTCGAAATCGGAATCTTCAGAGAAAGTCCGGTCTTCGCCATCGGATAGACGGCTGAATCGCTTTCGTTGAAATCATTTCCTCTGTCATAAAATACCTGCAGTTTCCGCTCTGCACCTGCGATCCGGAGCTGCTCATAATAAGACAGTACATCAACTTTGCCCGGTGAAACATCCTCATACATGTCAAGAAGCGGTACATAGCTGCCCTTGATATAATTCTGGAAATTACGCTCCATTGCAGCATAGATCTCCAGTTCTTTCTCTGTCAGACCTGCCTTCGTATAGAAATCCATATCCTTGAGCGCACGGCGCTTGCCGTCACTTTCCAGATAATAATGGATCATCCTGTAAATGATAAAGTTGCCCGGGATCGGGAAACGGAACGTCCACTCGTAATCGATCACGGAAATCCTGTCATTGTCGATCAGGATATTTGCCGGAACCAGATCGATATTGGAGATTCCACTACAGGAAAGTGTTCCTTCCTGTGAAACATTTCCGAATACTTTGACAAATTCCGGTGTTTTATAAAAAGCTTCTCCACTGTGGATCCGGCGTACCTTCTCAACATAACGGAACAGAAGCTTCTCTGCCTCTTCATTTCTGCCCTGTTCTACCAGCGCATCGAGATGTTCTTCCAGCGTCTTTCCCTTGAGGAATTCCAGACGGACACCCTGTTTTTCCAGTATGCACTGGTTCAGTTCCAGACCTTCTTTGGCATAGATCCTTGCCATCTCTCTGGAAAGGGATTCCAGATTCCGTACATGTTTCTCTGCTGTAGTTTCTGTCGGAACTTTTCGAACAAAACGATCTTTTTTGCCTTCTTTGCAGATATCGGTACGAAGGGCGAATTCCGATGATCTCTCATTGGAAAATTTGGAATATACCGTTGCGATCTCCGGCTTTTCCTTGCCGATCAAAAGAAGGAACGAATTGGAAAACTCCGGGAACAGATCATTGTCCAGAAGAGAATCATATACTGGTGACTCCTGGAAAAGCTGCAGGCGCAGTCTGTCATAATTCGTCTCCAGCCTGTTCAGTTCGCCCTTGAACGGAAGACGCTCATCAGAATAGATCGTCATTGGAAGTTTGTAGTCCGGAAATGGATAATACCAGGATGCTTTGAGGTCCCCTGCCTCTCGTAAGATGGCATTGAATTCCTTCTTCGTAAAGGTCTTGACACCTTTTGTCGTCGGATATCCTTCCAGTCCTTCAAAAAGCGTTCCGAAATGATCTTCTGTACAGCCCGCCCAGTATTTCAGTCCAAAACGGTTTTCGATCGCAAGGACGATCTTGCCGTCCGGTTTGAGATGTCTGGAAATGATCTTCAGGAAATCTACATAAGGAGTACTGCTCTGAATATAAGCCTCTCCATATTCAAATACACCGATCAGCGTGATGTAATCATACTTTTCGGTAAGATTTTTCTCAATATCCTGAAAGTTGCCCATAAGAATCTTAAGATTATCAAAGTCCTTATGTCTGTTGGCATTGATCAGGCTTCTCTTGCGTGACAGTTCGATGCAGGTCACGCTCTTTGCCTTCTTGCACAGTGCGCCAGTCACCGCGCCGCAGCCGGAACCGATCTCCAGGACATTTTCTTCTCCTGTGAATGGAAGCCAGCTTAAGATATTTTCTCTGATATGTGAAAAATGATACAGGATCGGCCAGCTTTTGCGCTCTGCGATCACCTGATTCCATTTTTCTTCTGGATAAGTCCTGGCGATCTCCAGCATCTCATCTTCGATCGCACCGTCTGTATATAAATCTTTTCCCGGATAATACGTGTCATCCAGCACAACCTGTCCTATTTTTTCACTCATTTTTCTTCTCCGTATTGTATCTCTACCTGTGAATCCATGTCATAAAAACCTACGGTGTTCTGTTCGGAAACAACCGTGATGTTGCATGCATCATAAAGTCTGTGGAATACCGTGAATTCTCCATCCTTGTATCCCGTGCAGCCAAATGCGAGCAGATACTCTCCACCCTGAAGGAACATCTTCTGTGTGAAAGTCACCGTACAGGTGTCACCTTCATCCGAATGCTCGATATGCATCTTTTCGAACATGGTATTGGTTCCGGTGATCTCCGTACCCTTGATATCCTTGAAAGTATATGCCATGATCGGCTCCTGGATCGCCTCGTGGAACACAGCTTTCATGCGGATCTGGAAGGAACTTCCTTTCTCGATGGTATTCGTGGATCTGCCCTTGTCATCGATCACGGCAAAGTCTGTGATCTCCGCAAGCTTACTGCCATATTCCAGCATGTTCGGATTGACCTGGAATTCTTCACTCCAGCTTTCCTTCGGCTTCTCTTCCTGCACCTGCTGCTTCGTCGGGTCCTGCCCGACCAGAAGCTGCTTGTACATATCTACCATCTGCTTCGGTGATCCCTCTTCCAGCTTCACACCCTTGTTCAGAAGAACGACCCTGTCACAGTATCTCGCGATACTGCTCAGATCATGGCTTACAAAAAGGATGGTCCTTCCCATCTTCTTGAATTCTTCGAACTTACGGTAGCATTTTGCCTGGAAGAAAACATCTCCTACAGAAAGTGCCTCATCTACGATCAGGATCTCCGGATCGATATTGATCGCCACTGCAAAAGCAAGGCGGACAAACATACCGCTTGAATACGCCTTGACCGGCTGGTGGACAAAATCTCCGATATCAGCAAAATCCAGAATATCCTGCAGACGGGAATCAATTTCTTCTTTTGAAAATCCCATCATGGTTCCGTTGAGATAAACGTTTTCGATCCCTGTGTATTCCATATTGAATCCGGCTCCCAGCTCAAGAAGTGCTGAGATACGTCCATCTACCGTCACTTCGCCGCCGGTAGGATTCAGTACGCCTGTGATGATCTTAAGGATCGTGGATTTACCGGAACCATTTGTTCCGATGATTCCCACGGTCTCGCCCCTTCGGACCTCAAAGCTCACATCGCGGAGCGCATAATGCTCCCGCACCGGAACCTTGAACCCCAGTGCCTCTTTGAGGCGGTCTGAGGGTTTGTTATATAATTTGTACATCTTGTCCAGATGTTTTACCTGAATTGCAAATTCACTCATTTTACTCTCCATGTTACAGTACATCTGCAAAGTGTACCTGAAGTTTTTTGAACAGTCTGGTTCCGAAGATAAATACTGCCAGCGTGAATACCCAGAAATAAAGTGTCAGTACAGGGTGGTCCCAGATCGCCACTTTGTTTATCAGGGAGTCACGATACCCCTGGACAATATAAAACAGCGGATTCAGTTTGAGTATTTTCTGAAGGATCCCGCCAAGCCCGAGATCATTGAAGTCCCACATGATCGGAGTCACCCAGACACCTACTTGCAGGGCAATGTTGATGATCTGGCTTAAGTCGCGGAAAAATACGACTGCCGCACTTGTCATATAAGTCACAGCAAGGATCAGCATAAAAATACAGAAACTGTAGTACACAAGCTGCAGGGCGTACAAGCTCGGCGGGTATCCCATGCAGGTGTAGATCACCAGAACGATCACTACAAAAAAGCAATGGACAAACACCGCTGAAAATACCTTTACTACCGGCAGGATGCGGATATTGAATACCACTTTCTTGACCAGATAATTGTATTCCAGAAGTGCATTCGTTCCACCCGTCAGTCCCTCCTGGAAGAAAAACCACGGGATAAGACCTGCGATCAGCCAGAGTACAAACGGAACGCCCTTGTCAGAACCATTCCGAAGTGCCAGACCAAACACAAACCAGTAGACACAGATCGTAACGATCGGCTGGATAAACGCCCATACTGTTCCGAAATAGGAACCGGCATATTTTGTTTTGAAATCATTTTTTGCCAGAGAAAAGACTAATCTTCTGTTTCTGTAGATTTCTCCAGGCAGCCAGGTATTTTTATTCAATCCTTTTTACCCCTGTTTGCAGTGTATTCCTTGAAGCTTCCCCATTTCTGGTCTTTGTCAGAAAGAATCAGTTCCATATCCTCCGGGATCGGCCACTGTACGCCGATGTCAGGATCATTGTATGCAAGTCCACCCTCATCATTCGGATGATAGAAGTCTGTACATTTGTATGCGAACTCTGCTGTATCAGAAAGTACAACAAATCCGTGTGCAAAATTCTTCGGGATGAAGAACTGCTTTTTATTTTCCGCAGATAAAACCACGCCGAACCATTTTCCATAAGTCCTGGAATCGGAACGCAGATCCACGGCAACATCAAATACCGTTCCACGTACCGCACGGACCAGCTTACACTGCGGATACTGTTTCTGGAAATGCAGGCCTCTCAATACTCCTTTTGTGGACATGGACTGGTTATCCTGTACGAAATGAATATCAATGCCTGCCTCTTTCATATCTCTTTTGTTGTAGGTTTCCATGAAATAACCACGTTCGTCACCATGAACGGCCGGTTCTACGATACAAAGGCCTTCGATGCCGCCTACGTTTTTCTCAACTTTGATCTGTCCCATTTTCTTTATCTCCTTCTGCAACTGTTCAGTATCTTTTTATCTTAGTCGGTGAAGACTCCTACTTCTTATTTTTTGTACTTATCTTTTAAAATGTATCCGAAATCACGCTTTGATTTCTTTCAAATAACGGCTCAGTGCGTCCTGCCAGGTCGGAAGCGGGGTAAATCCATTTTCCACCAGCTTGCTCTTATCCAGACGGCTGTTAAACGGTCTTGCCGCTTTGCTTAAGCCAT
>OIAD01000595.1_pt1 | contig 16765 bp, 15 predicted proteins | sample 1580601 | NCBI WGS metagenome assembly OIAD01 (sample SAMEA3882554, study PRJEB24775) | human gut metagenome | biome: human-associated habitat; feature: intestine environment; material: feces | place: Netherlands | collected 2009/2010
GGACTCCAGACCGGAGTCAATCTCCTTCACATAAGGCTCCTTTCCCGGCTCGACGATAAGAACAGCGATGGTGCTGTCATGCTCGGCGGCTTCACCTGAGCCGGTAATCCGGTATTCATCGGGAATGTCATCAAGCTCACCGTCAAACTGCCTGTCCCACCTCTCGCTTGCGACACGGACATAGCCCTCATCGGTGAAGCGCCCCTGCTCATCCATCGCAATGTCGCGCCCATAGCGTTCATAGTCGATGTAATTTGCCAGAGGACCGAGATCCTTTTCAGAGTAGATACCGGCTTCGTGGGCGTAATAGTAGCCGAGATCGGATTCGTCGTTGATACCGGGCATGATGTCGTAGCAGTCCAGATTGAACGTCAGGTTGATGAGATCGTCGATGTCGCTGACCTCATCGCAGCCCGCCTCCATAATGGCAACGAGCTTTTCCTGATCGCTCAGGGAAAGCTCGTCAATCAGGGCGGCGAGATAGTTGAGCTTATCAAGGCTCTCGTACTCGCCAAGCATCTTCTGAACGCCGTAGATCGGGCATTCGTAGTCGGTGATAAACCACTCTTCATAGGGCTGACCGAACTCATCCTGCTTGCCGATCCCGATGCGCTCAAAGACCTTCTGCATCTCTTCCTCGGTGGTGGGCAGCTTCACCCACTCGCCGACCAGCATACCCTCGTTGTACTTGCCAAGGTTCGTGACGAAGGCTTCAAAATCACCGTCTAATACGGGCATAGGCATCCTCCTTTCAGTCATCCACCATGCCGTCCGGCATGATATACAGTTCCTCAAACTCCGCGTCGGTCATGGTTTCGAGCTTCCGGACGGTCTTAAACATCAGCTCTGCGATCTCGCCGTCCATGTCGTTCAGGGTGACGCTCTTCATATCGTCAATCAGCCGCTTCCGGCTGGATGTGTTGAAGCAGCACATCAGGTTGATTTCTTCCACGGTAAAGTTTTTCATATCAGAGTTCCATATCCTTTCCTTTTGATTTCTGTGGTTTCGGTGCATGGGGCGGCTGGGCTTTCTGCGCGGATTTCAGTTTGTCGCGGATGGATTTACGGGCTGCGGGCTTCTTCGGGATGGTGTCGTAGATGGCAGTCCCGGCATCCTCCACATAGGAGCGGACATACTGGATGCTCTCAGAAAAGCGGATCGGTCTGCTCTTGTCCTCAATATTGGTCAGCCGGACTTCATCGGCGGCAAAATCAACCGCGTCGATTCTGCACCTGATGCCGTCCACATTCAGCGTCGCACCAACAGGAATGTAATCTGCGGCTTTGAGTTCCTTGAAGGTCTCGCCGTCCTTGCTGAGAAAGACATCCATGCCAGACTTCCAGAGCTTGTGAGAACCGGCTACCCATGCGCTTTCACGGAAGCCGGTCACCGGCATGGAGGTCTTGCCGCGTACCTTCTTCTCAAGGAGCTTTGTGCCGAGAAGCGGCGCGGCTTTTTCCGCGTCCTTGCCGTACAGCTCAAAATAGCCGTTCTGGGCAAAGCAAACCAGCGCGTCGGGATGCGCCTTTTTGACTGCCTCGTACTTGCGGAGTTCTGCAACGGGCAGAGGCGAAAGCGCCTCTGTCCTTTCTGCCTCCGGCAGTCTGTCACGGCGGCTTTTCTGCTTGGACAGCACTTCCGCCAGAGCATCCGCGTCCTTCGGGAGCGTCTGGTGGGTTTTGACGCCGCCATGCTCACCGACCAGAGCCATTGCTGCATCGAAGCTGCTGCGGCAGGGGGCTTCCAGCACAAAGCCGTCTGCGAAGGTCAGCCGGTCATGATCCGGCGCAACCGCGTTCTGCGCCACATTTGCAGCCTGTTCCCGGTAGTTGATCTCAAAGACATCTCCGAAGACCTTGCCGCGCTTGACGGATTTCGGGACAATGACGCGGGCAACGCACTCGTCGTAGGTCTGTTCCGCATAAAAGCGGAAGGTGTTGTGATCCCGCGTCCCCTGAATAAAGACCTGATTTTCGTTGAGACAGTGCGTTCCATGCGGACGGCAGAACCACATCAGCGTTTTGTCTTCGGGATTCCGGCTTTCGGCAGCGCGGCGGATGATACGCTTGTCGATGTCGAAGTCTTCCTTGTAGCTGTCTACATGACTGTCCACGAGCTTCTGCAGCTCCGCAACGATGTCAACGTCTGTGTATTTCTTCATGCGTCTCCTTTCTCACAACTCCATGTCGTGCGTTTTGAATTTGACCGGGGATTTCTTCTCCGGCTGCTGTTTTGCGGCAGTCCTGAGCTGATCGCGGATAGAGGGCTTTTCCTGCTTCTGCTCCTGCCTGACGTATTCCAGCGTCGGCATCAGCTCACGATAGCAGCCCTGTGTTTTTCGCGCCGCATGACGGCGATGGATTTTGAACAGCGGCTCACCGTTCTGCGTGACCGTGTTGCCTTCGATCCTGACGCCGTTCCGTGCCAGCAGATTGAAGGAATGGTTAGAGGCGTGATAGGACGCCCGCATACCGTCATTGTTATAGGCAATCTGCCCCTTGAGCGTGTCCATGACGGCGGCTTTGATCTCCTTCTCTTCGGCGGTCAGGCGGTGTGCCTTCGGTGCTTTTGCCGCTTCCTCCGGCAAGGGAGCAAAGGGAGACTTGACCTCCACGGTTTTTACCTCAATAGAGGTAATCTCATCGTTCTCCCATGCAACGACCTCCGGGTCTCTTTCCGTTGCCTTCTCAGAAGTGACATTCTTTTGAGCTTCGGTCTGCTGACGGAACGCATCCACGAAAAGTGCCGTCAGTCCGGGATTGGGTTTATCCACAAGGAAGCGAGAGGCGTTTTCGGGGCAGACATCAACGGTCTTCGCCCATTCCTTGAGGGGCTGGGGAATGCGCCCGTCAAAGTCTTTCTGCTGAATGGTGTTTGCGAGGACATATCGGACACGCTCCGGAGAGAATTGCTCAAGGACGCTTTTTACGGCAGCATCCGCATCCAGCCGGTTATCTCCGTAGTTGGAGCTGATCGCCGCTTCAATCGCTTTGCGGCATTCCACGTTTGCGGCGAGAGAAGCATGATATGACTCCAGCTCATCGGCTTCATAGGCGTAATTCGCTGTCTCGCGGTAAATGGGGACTTCCGGCTTTTCCTCCGGAACGGTTTCCTGCTCGACGGACTGTGCCTTCTCTGCCAGCAGCACCTTGAGCTTGGCGTCAATGCCCTCGATCATCTCAGCCGCCGTCTTGCGGATGGTGTCCAGAGAGCTTTTCAGTTCCTTGGTTTCCTTGCCGGATGACCAACCGGCGATGTAACCGAAGGAGTAGTCCGAGGTTTCAATGCCGTACCGTTGGCAGACGGTGTAGGCAACGCTTTCCGCTTCAACCTCCTTGGTGTGCCGATCCTTCTTATCTTCTGGCGCGGCTTTCTCATCCGGCTTGACGGCGTGGAGCTTTGCGTGGGCGATCTCGTGAATGGCGGTTTTGACCGTCTGGATTTCGCTCATGCCCTCCTGAATGGCAATGCGGCTTTCAACCGGAGAGAAGAATCCCTTTGCACCGCCCGGAATGTCCTCAAAGGAAATAGGGACGGGAGATTCCTGCCTGAGTGCGTCGAAGAACGCCTCGTAGTTTTCGACGGTGCCTTTCAGCTCATCGACGATAATGTCCGGAAGCTCCTTGCCGTCCGTCTGGGAAACATCAAAGACACTTACCACCTTGAAGGCAGGACGCAGGACCTCAACCGTTTCCGTGACAGCCTTCCCATCTGCGCCGATCACCGGCTTCTGCGTCAGAGGATCAAGCTTCTCACGCTCTTCCTGCGCCTTATACGGCGCGGGTGCAAGAATCTTGATGCCCTTTTCGCCCTTCATGACCTGACGGTCAAAGTTGCGCTGCCACGAGGTATAACCGGCAACATAGGTTGCCTCCGGCTTCTGCATCGCAATGAGCAGCGTGTTGTTGAAGGAATAGTTGTAGAACTTGGACATCGTGCGGAGATATTCCTTGAACCGCTCGGATTCAAAAAGCTCCTTGATGCCCTGTTCCAGCTTGTCCGTGATTTCGCGGACTTGCTGTGCATTTTTGTTTTCAGCCATCTCAAACCTCCATTTCTTATTTGCTTTTGGGCGAAGAAAACCCCGTCTGGGATTTGCTCAGTAAACGAGCCTTTACCTCAGACGGGGTTTCTCTGCGTGTCATTCGACGATGGAATATGTTGTCTTCCTTCTCCCATTCAATCAGCCGGTCAAACATCTCCGGATAATTTGTGACCATGTGCAGCAGCTCCGAGTCACTGGCGTTGGGACAGAACCAGCAGCCGTTCCTCCGGCAGTGAGCGTAGATTGGAGAGAGCAGCCCGTGTTCCTGACAGAGCTTGTAGGCGTCAACCTCAGTCATGCCATGCTTGGCAAGCAGACTGACATTCTTCACACCGTCCAGACGCGCAAGTCGTTTTGGTTCATCCTCCGCGATGCCGACATAGCTCACAGTGTCCGGTGAGAGTGCGGCATTGTACTTGCGGACTGGCGGGATTTTGCAGTCACGATTGACTGCACACATACCAGCCCATGCAAAGCCGCGAACCTCGCCCTTGTGCGGTCCGCGGGTGATGACATGATGGAACACCTCATCGTAGGTCTTGTCCGCGTGGAGAATGGTAAACTTGATGCCCAGCTCCTTTTCGCAGAAGGGCTTGAGTCGGTCATAAATGAAGTCCCGGTGTTCCGGGACTTCGCCGCTTGTGTCTTTGTCGAACATGACCTCGCTGAAAACCGCCTCGTCAAGCGGCTCATTGTGCTGTGCAGCCAGCAGGAGCGTCGCTACGCTGTCTTTGCCTCCGCTGCATGAAGCAACATACTTTGGGCGGGTCATCGATCAAACTCCATCTTGAAGCTGACGTATTTGCCGCCGCTGTCATCCAGCCGGATCACCGCATCGTAGAGCTGAGGCTTCTTCGGCGTGTAAAGCCCGGTCACGCGGCACCAGCCCTTGTCCAGCAGCTCCTTTGCAATCTTCTTGGTCAGCTTCTTTTTCTTGCTGGAAAAGAACTTGTTGTCTTCCCACAGGCAGAAGGAGCATTCCTTGTTCGAGCAGTAGAAATTGCCCTTGCCGACGTAGACCGGAGAGCCGCAGCGGGGACATTTGCCGATTTCCTCCTTACCCGTGCCGAAACGCTGGGCTTCGGCATCGGAGAGGAACGGATAGGCTTTCACGAGATCCCCGGTCATCCGGACAATGCCGCTGAGGAAGGCGTCCGCATCTGCCTTGCCGCGTTCAATCTCCATGAGCGTGTTTTCCCATTCCGCCGTCATTGCGGGAGACGTGATCTGTTCCGGCAGAACACAGACAAGGTTGCAGCCGTCCTTCGTGGGAATGAGGGATTTGCCTTTGCGCTCTGCAAAGCCGGATTTCACCAGCTTTTCAATGATACCGGCGCGGGTTGCAGGTGTGCCGAGTCCTTTCTTCTCGGTGTCATCGTCGAACTGATCGTTTCCGGCAGTCTCCATTGCAGACAGGAGCGTGTCTTCCGTGTACTGCTTCGGAGGCGTCGTGAAGTGTTCCGTAACGCTGGCGGACACATTATCCAGAACATCGCCCTCATGGACTTCGGGCAGGGACTTCATGGGATCGTCCTTTTCCTTCGTCTTGAGAGATGCCTTAAACAGCTCTTCAATGGCTTTCCATCCGTTTTGAACGACGGTCTTGCCCTTGGCTTTGAACGCATAGCCCTCGCAGGAGAGTGTGATCTGCGTCTCTGCGTAGGTGTGCTTCTCGCCGGTCGCACACAGAAGGCGCATCCCAACAAGATTGAGGATTTTCTGCTCCGACTGAGGGAGCGCCGAAACATCCTGCTTTTCGAGCTGGACGGTCGGGAGAATAGCGTGGTGATCTGTGACCTTGCTGTTGTCGGTTACGCGGGCAATGTCCGGAGTAACCGAAACGTCGGAGAAAAGCGGAAGCTGGCGGCAGACGATGGAAATGACCTGACGGGCAGTGTCCTCCATATCGTCCGTGATGAACTGACTGTCCGTGCGCGGATAGGTCAGGAGCTTCTTTTCGTAGAGCGTCTGAACGAGATCGAGCGTCTGCTGGGCGGTGAAGCCGTAGTATCGGTTTGCCTCGCGCTGCAAGGTGGTCAGATCATAGAGCTTCGGAGGATTGACGGTTTTCGTCTCCCGCTTGAGAGAAGAAACGACGGCTTGCTTTTTCTCGCAAGCCGCCGCAATTCTTTTTGCGTCCTCTTCGGTTTTGACCTTTTCCAGATCGGCGGTCAGATCGCCCTTGCCGACGTGGACGTTGAAATACTTCTCCTTATGGAACGTGGAGATTTTCCCGTCACGCTCCACCAGCATTGCAAGGGTCGGCGTCTGGACGCGCCCGACCACCAGCTTCTTGTGATAGAGCGTGGTGAAAAGGCGGGTGCCGTTGATACCGACAATCCAGTCTGCCTTCGAGCGGCTGAGTGCCGCTTCATAGAGACGGTCATATTCCTTGCCGTCCCGGAGATGCTGGAAGCCTTCGCGGATGGCGGAGTCCTCCAACGAGCTGATCCACAGACGCTTGAAGGGCTTGGTGCATCCGGCTTTGTCGTAGACCAGCCGGAAGATCAGCTCACCCTCGCGTCCTGCATCGGTTGCGCAGACCAGCTCGGTGACGCGCTTGTCCTTCATGAGAGCGGACATCACCTTGAACTGCTGCGCTTTGTCCTTCGTGACCTCAAACATCCAGTTTTCCGGGACAATGGGCAGATCGTCATACCGCCACTTGGCATACCGCTCATCGTAGGAGCTGGCGTCTGCCAGCTCCACCAGATGACCGAAGCACCACGAAACGATGTAATTGCCGCCCTCCATGTAGCCGTCCTTGCGGGATGTCGCGCCCAGCACCTTTGCGATGGACTGGGCAACGCTGGGCTTTTCAGCAATGACTAAGATCAATCTTCATCACCATCCGTTTCAGCATCCTCCGCAATCTGCGGCTCTTCATCCTCGTTGATATACGGCTCTTCCTCGTAGCCTTCATCATCAAAGAAGTCCATATCCTCATCCTTGAGCTTTCTGCCCTTGACGAACTTGATGTAGTAATAAGCTGCACCCGCAGCACCGGCAAGGGCAAAGATGACGAGGATCACGCCGATGTTGGATTTCTTTTCGGGTTTAGGGGCGGGAGCATCGGTTTCTGCATCCTTATCCGGCTCAGGTGTAGCGGGGGCTGTGCCGGTGCATTCGCTCATGTTGGTCTTGCAGACCGGGCAGTCGGTGTTGACCTGACCGGCAGCACATTTTTCTTTGCAGTTACAGGTGGTCAGCGCAGCCGCAGTATCTTCATCCAGCAGCGCAAGCAGATCGCTTTCATCGACCATGTTCAGGAAGTACGTCTGATACTGTTCCTCATCCTCGTTGATGGGCGCATCGTAGTCGATGACAATGAAGAAGGTGTTGCCGCTCTTCGTCTGGACTGTGATGAACTGCTTGTTGGTTGCCTTATCATAGAGCAAGTCGCGGGTGTAGGCGTTGCCCTCATCGTCAATCGGCTCACCCTTCGGCTTTTCCGACGCGGGAGTAGTCTCGGGCTGCTGTTCCGGCTGGGTTGCCTCCGTAACGGGAAGGTTCTGCTCGGTATCATCGGCGTAGGCAAACGCCGTCACCGAGAAGCAGGACAGAACCATGACGCAGACCGCAAGGACGGTCAGAAAACGAAACTTCTTACGCATTGTCGATTACCTCCGTATTTCCGGCGGGCTTGGTGCCGCCCTTCATGGAAGACAGGAACGCCATGATCTGATCCTTGTCCATCACCATAGAGCGCACGGTATTGATGATTTCAAGGTTTTCCAGCTCTGTCTTCTTGTCGTACAGCTCCTTGAGCTGACCTTCGATTTCGGACTTCTTCTTTTCAGCCCTCTCAATGTCGGAGAGGACTTTCTGATACTTGGGATTCATGCAAAACTCCTTTCTTTTAATAGGCGGGTCTTCCGAAGGCGTAGAAATGCTGCTGCCAATAGGAAGAGTTGATAGATGTGTACTGAATGGGATCGCCGCAGTGAATCATGACGCCATCACCGACGTAGATGCCGACGTGGGACACGCCGGGGGTGTCATACGTCCCGACGAAAAAGATAAGATCACCGGGCTGTGCATTCGCCTTTGAGACCGGCGCACAGACATTGTAAAGCCCCTGTGCGCCCAATCGTCCGGTATTCACAAGACCGCTGTTTGTGAGAACATAGCTGACGAAGCCGGAGCAGTCAAAGGACGTGTCGGGATTGGAGCCGCCCCACACATACGGATAACCGAGATACTTTTCCGCCTCGGTAATCAGCGTTGCAAACTTCTCATCGTTCAGGTATTCCGGGTTGACCTCGTAGTCTGCGGGAGGATTTGTGATGTACTTGTCCACATAGGGAGAGTCACCGAACAGATCCTCGCGGTTGCCAAGCACCGACATATACGTTGCGTACATGGAAAGCTGTTCCTGAGACATGATGTAGACTGGGACATGGGAGAGATTGAAGTTTTCGAGCTTCACGTTGCAGATGTAGTAGTCATACGGGACGCGGTAGGTTTCCGTGTGCGTGTTGCCGTCTGCGTCCGTCCATGTGTCGGTCTCCGTGCGGTATCTGGTTTCGACGATGACCTCTTCGGTGAGGATGTACTGCTTTTCAAACAGCATTTGGAGCGTACCCTGCACCTCATCCAGCGTGAACTCGCCCTCATGGAGAGCAGAGAGGATGGAGATCAGCACATAGGGGTCATGCTCAATATCGTCCAGATCGAAGTGGTATTCATCGTAGTTGTGAGTGCTTTCGTAGGTGTCGAGATAGCGTTGCAGCTCCTGCTCCATTTGGCAATACTGCGCTTCTGCGCCCAGCATCGCATCATCCTCGCTGAGATAGGAGGAAGCGATAACCGACGAACCGGTAGAGGTGAGCATCGAACACGAGCTGATTCCGGCACCGAGCAAAACGAGAAGGGCAATTCCGACGCCGATCCAGATGAAGACCTTCTTGTTCTTCTCAAAGAACTCCTTGATCTTGTCAGACGCCTTCTCACCGAGCTTCTTGCCGGTATTCTTTGTGGCAGTCCCGGCAGTCTGAGAACCGGCATTTCGAGCGGCGGCATATTCCTTCTTGATGTTCTGCTTCTGGTAGTGCTTGTTCATGTTCTGCTTCTTCATCTCAGGATGCTCCTGCTGATTTCTCTCATATTGGAGCTTCGCATCAGCAGCATCCGCCTTGTGTTCCAGCTTGGAGACCTTCTCGTAGGGCTTGTTGACGCTGCTTTCCCGATGATGACTGAAATGCCGAGCGGCAGTCTCAGCGGCGATCTCCGTTTTATGCGCCGCCTCAACCGCCGTGTTTTCCTGTTCGACCTCATGAATTTTGCCGTGAATGCCGGAAGCGAGGGTGTCTCCGACCTTGCGGACGGTTTTATCCGCTTCAAATTGCAGCTTGCCTTTGCCCTTTGGTTTTTTCAGCTCATCCTCAAAATGAAGGCGGGTTTTGCCCTTGCCGGTTTCCTCATCAAAGACACGCTCTTTCTTGAGAACCTTGTGCGTGGGCAGCTTTTCACGGGCAGCATCCAGACGCTCATGCGCCTTTTCTGACTTTCTTTCGAGCTTCTGCATCCGCTTCGCGGGCGGGACGGCATCGTCCGAGAGCGGCTTTGCAGAGGCAGTCTCCGCCGCTTGAGTGAGAATGGCATCCGCGTCAACGGCTTCAACCGCAGAGGTCTTGCGCAGCTTGTGTGTGACAACCGTTTCGGCAATCACCGTGCCGGTATGAGAAGAAACACCGCGCTGCTCCAAAGCAGGGGGCTTGAACGGCGTTTCCGAGGGCAGCGGTTCAGGTGCATTCTGGGGTGGATTTTCTGCCCTTTTCTCTTCTGTGACGGACGTTTCCGAGGGCGGCTGAGTGTTATTATCCTCAGCGTGTTCCGCCTGAAACTGATGCTGCTGACGGCGCATCTGCACCTTTTTCTGTTCCTCCGGTGAAAGTGCCTCGGAAGGCTCGGCTGTCTCAGCGGGCTTCACCAGCTCTGCATCTTCCGGACGTTTGGACACGCGCTGCTCGGTGCCACCCGTCAGGTTTTCCTCAACCGCGCCCTCCCGCTTCATCCGCAGAACAACCTTGTCGCGGGCTTTGAGTTCCGGTTCCTTGCACATCAGATTTCACCTCCAATCCGCTTGTAGGCAAGCTCGGTGTATTCAGGGTTCAGCTCTATGCCCACGAAATGACGCCCCATCTGCGAAGCAACCATGCCGGTTGTGCCGCTTCCCATAAAGGGGTCAAGCACAATGCCGCCTTCGGGACAACCGGCGAGAAGGCAGGTTTCAACCAGCTTCGGAGGATAGGCGGCATAGTGACCGCCCTTGAAGGGGACGGTGTTGATCTTCCAGACATCGCGCTTGTTGCGGAGCGGATTGATGTCACAATCCTTGATCTCGCCATGCTCACGGGGGCGGTTGATGGACTGCGGCTGAGGCTGACCGGGAACGGGCTTCCCGTATTTGTTGCCGCCCTTCATGCCGCGCTTGAGGCGTTCTGCCGTTGCAGGGGCAATCGGCTCGGAGATTGCCTTGTAGTCGAAGAAATACTTCTTGGACTTTGAGAACAGGAAAATATGCTCGTAGCAGCGGGCGCAGCGGTCTTTGACGCTCTCCGGCATGGGGTTATCCTTCATCCAGATGATGTCGTTGCGCAGATACCAGCCGGTATCGCGGAGGGCAAAAGCCAGCATCCACGGAATGCCGATCATGTCCTTCGGCTTGCAGCCCTCAACCTTGTTGTTGAGAGCCACAGCCTGACCGTTTCTGCCGGTGGGGTTCTTCGGGTCAATGAAATCGCCCTGATTGCCTTTCCCGGCGTAGGTGTCCGAGATGTTCAGCCAGAGCGTTCCATCCGGACGCAAAACGCGCCTGACTTCGGTAAACACTTCCGTCAGGCGCGAAATATATTCCTTCGGCGTTGTCTCTCTGCCGATCTGAGCCTCCATGCCGTAATCGCGGAGCGCGTAATACGGAGGGGACGTCACACAGCAATGAACGCTGTCATCGGGCAGAGTTTTCAGGATTTCAAGGCAATCGCCGGTATGAATGATGTCAAGTTGTATGGTGGTGTACCTCCTGTTCTGTTGGATTTGTGTTTCCATTGAAATGTTGGCTGTGAAACCCAACAACATTTCAATGGGCATCAGTCGGAGTAATACTCGTCCGGCTCATAGTTCTCATCTTCCATGAAGTCCTCGTCGAAATCGTCAATCTCGTCCGCCCAACGGTCGAAGATTTCCTCGGCTTCCTTCGCCGCCTCACGATAGAGGCTCAGGCGGTTCTTCTCAAAGGCGGCAAAGGCGGGGACGAACTTGCCGAACTCGCGGATTGCCTTCACATCCTGCGTGCGCATATCTGCGACGCACTGAATGATTTCGGACATCGTGAGCAGATCGTCGATCATCAGCTCATACTCATCCTTGGGGATAGATACGGTTTCATCATCCGCCGCGTCAGCGAAAGGGGTATTCTCATCGCTGTTGCTGCACTTGGGAACATCAACCTTGAAGTAGAAACCGATCATATCCACAGATACCTTGGTCATAATCTGACGCGCCTCCTTGACCTTTTCGTCGATGTCCTCCCTCACATGGAGGTAGGCGCGGTGATGCTTCTTGAGGTCGCTTTCCAGTCGGATCAGATCGGTCAGCTCCCACAGAGCCTTAAACAGTGCGGAGGTGTTCTCTCCGTATTCGATAGCGTCCGCATAGGGAATGGTAATCATCTTATTGTTCATATTCAAAAATCCTCCTTAGTTCTGTACGGTTTCTTCGGGTTTGGTGGTCATGATGCGGTAAAGCTGGGTGTCCTTCGGGAAATCGTCCTTGAAGGGAACGATGGTAGAGCCATAGAAGATCAGCCCCTCACCGGCGTTGGAATTGGTGATGTAGTTCTGCTGGCTGGGCGAGATGTTCAGCGCCTTCGAGAGAATCTGCCGGTCGCCGGACGCCTGATTCAGAAGGTAGACAAAATCCGAGTTTTCAAAGATGTTCTCTACCTCGCGGGACGCAAGAAGATCCTTGACGTTCTGGGTGATGCCGGTGGGGATGCCGCCCCACTTTCTGAAACGCTTCCAGATTTCCACGCTGTACGCGGCGGTCTGTTCCTCTTTCAGCAAAAGATGGAACTCGTCCATGTAGTAGCGCGTTGCCTTGTGCTGGGCGCGGTTGATGGTGACTCTGTTCCACACCTGATCCTGCACAATCAGCATACCGAGCTTCTTGAGCTGCTTGCCGAGTTCGCGGATGTCATAGCAGACGAAGCGGTTGTTGACATCCACATTCGTTCTGTGATTGAAGACGTTCAGAGAGCCGTGAACATAGATTTCAAGGGCAGTTGCGATGCGCTGTGCCTCCGGCTCCTTCTGATTTCTCAGAATGTTGTAGAGGTCTTCGAGGATCGGCATTTTCTCCGGTTTGGGGTCCGCAAGAAAATCCTGATAGACCATGCGGACACTGCGGTCAATGATGGTCTTCTCAACCGGCTGCAAGCCGTCCTTGCCGCCGACAATCAGCTCACACATGGAGAGGATGAAGTCGGATTTCAGCGTCAGCGGGTTTTCCTCTTCGGAGTAGTTCGTGTTGATGTCCAGCGGATTGATGTAATCCGTGCTGACCGGCGAGATGCGGATGACTTGACCGCCGAGCTTCTGAACAAGGGGGAAATACTCGGCTTCGGGGTCACAGACGATGATGTCATCCTCCGTGATGAGGAAGGCGTTCGTCATTTCACGCTTTGCGGAGAAGGACTTACCGGAACCGGGTGTACCCAAGATCAGCCCGTTGGGGTTCTTGAGCTGCTTGCGGTCTACCATGATCATGTTGTTGGACAGCGCGTTCAGCCCGTAGTAGAGAGCTTCGCCGCCCTGAAAAAGCTCCTGCGTGGTGAACGGCACGAAAACCGCCGTGCTGGAAGTGGTCAGTCCGCGTTCGATCTCCACCTGATTGACGCCGATAGGCAGAGAGGACATCAGCCCTTCCTCCTGCTGGAAGTCGAGACGCTTGAGCGCACAGTTATACTTTTGGGCAATGGCGGCGGTCTGGAACACCGCATTTTCGAGCTTCTGGCGGTTGGTTGCCGTGTTCATGATGAGAATGGTCACAAGGAACAGTCTCTCATTGCGGGTCTGGAGATCCTGCAACAGACGCTTCGCCTCACCGCCGAAGGTGGCGAGATCGGACGGGATGATGTCCATATCGTAGCCGGAGCGGACTGCCTTTTTCTGCTCTTCAATCTTCATCTTGTCGAGGTCGGTGATCTTCGACTTGATGCTCTTGATTGCCTTCGCCTGGTCAATCGTCCGGATATGAAAATTGACCGTAATGTTGCTGTCCATCTCAAGGAAGTCGGCAAGCATACGGTCATTGAGTTCCGGCGCGAGGATTTGCAGGAAGCTCACCGCACCGATGGTTTTGCCCATCTTGAAGCACTTGCCTTCACGGAAGTCAAAGGAAGTGGGAGCGATGAAGTCCTTGCTGGAAAGCCCCGTCCGGGCAACCATATCGAAGGAAAAGCGGAACGGCTCATTGCTGTCCATATTGAACACATCATGAAGCACTTTCAGCCGTTCGTAGCCGGACAGCGGCTCGGTTTTCACGCCGAGAGTTTTGAAGTTGTTGAGAATGTCGGTCTCGATGCGTTCGAGCTTCGGCTTTGCCGTGCGGAGGGAGTCCGCCTCAATGCCGAAGGTGATGTACTTCTTCTTGATCAGCCCGTTGTTGCCCTTGGTGAGCTGGTTTTGAAGCATACCGGAATACTCGGAGCGGATGTCGTTGAAGGCGTCCTCCTGTGCCGGAATGTTGATGCGCTTGCGAAACTCATTCAAGCTTGCCTTCTGATTGATGAAGGAGAGCTGGACGAAGATCGAGCTGTCGAAGTAGTTCAGAAAGTCGCACCAGTTCTCAAAGATGGCAGTTTTGTCCTCGTTCTGCGCAAGCTGGTAGTTGATGTCCTCAAAGGCGATGGACTTCGTGTAGAGGCGGCTGTTTACCTTGCAGATACCGTCGCGGCACATCTCCACATAGGGAATGGTCTGCTGGGCGGACTTGCGGACTTTCTTTGCCTTCCTATCCTTTTTCTTCTGCATGACGATCCGCTTCTTTTCCTGAGCGGAAAGGGCATCGCCGTAAACGATGCCGTTTTTGACCGTCATCTTAGGCTTTGCCTTTGCTGTGCTGTTGTTCAAGCTGCAATTCCTCCTGTTCTTTGATTTTCTGCTGAATCTCAGCGTAGAGATTGTTTGTGCGATAGGGACGCACCTTGTCCCGGATGAACATGGACTGTACGATGTGGTACAGATACTTTTCGGCGGGCTGACCGTCCTTCTCGTAAAGCGCGAAGAAGATGAACGGGAGCATGATGACCACCATCAGCATTGCCGCCGTGGACAAGTCGAGATGTGCCTTCGCCAGAAAGAAGATCGGGACGCCGACCGCCGCAGCGATGGAAAAACAAATGAGCTGCCGCTTGGTCAGGTTGAACATGACCTTCGTTTTGACGCGGTTAAGATCCTTCGGGACCGGAACAAATGCCATTGACTGTTTCCTCCTTTCCGAGAGTAATGCTGCATTCGACCTCGTTGCCCCAAACGTCCCAGCCTTCGGGAGACTGACGGGCAAAAAGCTCTACGCGGGGAAGGTCTCCCATGAGCCGAACAATGCGCTCCCGCGCTTCATCCGGCTTTTTGGAATGCTCTTCGATGTGGCTGAGGATGACCTGACGCACACCGGCGTCAACTCGCTTCGGGTGTCCCTTTGTGGCAAGGATGCAGATTTCGGCATTCGCCCTTGTCCAGTAGCCCATGCCGGTAAAGAGATCGTCGTTCCTTCGGTTTTGCTTCACCCATACAAAAGCCACGGTCTTATAAGAAAAGCCCCATGCCGTCAGCACTTCGAGTGCTTCACAGAGGCACGGGAACGTGATCCAGAGAAACAGAGTGCAGTCCTTAGCGGCAAGCTCACCGACCGGAAGTGCCTTGATGTCTTCAATGCACATTGTCGGGTAGTGGCTTTCCGCCGACCGTCCCTGTCCCTTCTTGGAGTAAGTCCGATACGCCCAAGGGGGATCGGCGTAGATGATGCTGTACTTCTTCATGCTGCCGACCTCCTTAGTGCGCATGGAAGATGGATTTTGCAAGGCTTCCGGTCTTGAACAGCGAGAAGCACAGAATAACCGTGTACGCTGCCACAGAGAACAGAGCCGAATGAATGTTGTCTGCGATGATCATGCCGTTGATCAGCACCGCATAGATGCCGACGCAGACCATGATGAGAAAGCCCTGAAATGCCAGAGCAAACAGACCCTTTAGATAGTTCGTGCCGATGCTGCCCCATTCGCGGTTGCTCATGGTTGCGATGGGAATAGGCGCGATGCTCACGGTGCAGTAAATCTCAATCATGCGCCCGTAGAGGATAACCGTAATGAGGATCGCCATGATTTTGAGGCACAGACTGATCAGAAGCGTTTCTATCGACAGTCCGAGCAGTTCTCCGACGCCCATGTTCTCCATGCCGGTACGCATCTGCGCAATCGTCGCGTCAATGTCAATGCTCGTGTTGCCGTGGATTACTCCTGCTGCACCGGAAACTACGTTCTGCCCGATGTCGAATACTGCCATCACGATGTCAAACGTGTGTGTTACGAGATAGATCGCCACAGCCGCCTTGAAAAACCACTTGAAGAACATCCATGTGTCCATGTCGTGAAGGTTGTTTTTCTCGGTGATCATAGAAATCAGCTCGTAGCACAAAACAAAGGTGATGATGATACCAGCGATGGGGACTATCACGTTTTCGGATAGTCCCCGGATCATCTGGTACACGCCGCCGTTCCAGCCGGACGGTGTTTGCCCAACTTCGGCTGCAATCGTTCCTACCTTCTCGTTGACATCGGTGAACATATTGGTCAGGTTGCTCTCGATCCATCCGATCAGCATATCCTTGAGAGCTTGTTCGATCTTTTCTAAAATGCTGCCCAATATTTCACCACCCTTCGGTTAAGCTGGGCTTGCCGTGGATTAGCCGAACAAACCGGAGAGCAGGGGGATGAGGGTCGTGCCGATCAGCACCACACCGCCGCCAGCCATGAGCTGCTTGATGCCCTGAGACTTTGCTGATGTGTGATAAAGAAGTAGTAGAAGTGTAAAAAATTTTGCCGTTCCTATCCGGCGTTTGCGCATTGCGCCGGATAGGTCGGGCGGTCATTCGGGCAGGTCTACCTTGCCAACGAAAGAGTAATAAATATCAATGTCCTGTCTGCGTGTGCCGTTCTCGTCATAGCTGCACTCATGCACAACGATTTTCTCCACAAACTCACGCAAAAGGGTAGGGGTAAGTTCTTCAAAGCTGGTGTACTTGCGGACAACATTCATAAACTTTTCTGCGTTTACCGTGGCTTCCTGCGCTTTGGAAAGCTCTGCCCGGATAGCGGCGGCTCTCTCTTTCAGTTCTTTCTGCTCGGCTTCATAGTCTGCCGACAGCTCCGTGAAACGCTCGTCTGAAATGCGCCCGGTCACGCTGTCCTCATACAGCCGCTTGAAGATAGCGGATAACTCGCTGATACGCTTCTCGGCGGCTTCCAGCTCCTTTTTCCTTGCGGCGTTCCTGCGCTTGCCCCCGTCCTCGTTCTGCTCGATCAGCAGCTTCATAAACCGGGCTTCGTGCTTCGCTGCATAGCTGGTGACTTTCCGCAGATTGTCGGTCACTCCGGCGGTCAACAGGTCGGTGCGGATAAAGTGCGCCGTACAGTCACGGGTACGCTTCTTGTAGCTCCC
>OIAD01000609.1_pt1 | contig 16301 bp, 15 predicted proteins | sample 1580601 | NCBI WGS metagenome assembly OIAD01 (sample SAMEA3882554, study PRJEB24775) | human gut metagenome | biome: human-associated habitat; feature: intestine environment; material: feces | place: Netherlands | collected 2009/2010
CCGCCACTGAGCCATGGATGGCGAATTGGCGGCGATGGCGGACATAGAGAAAAAGAAAATTAAGAACATCTAGTACTTCTTAGTTTCAATACATCATATATGAAATGAATTTGTATTTGGATATATGAGGAGAAAAGTTTATCTCATCACACACCAGCGAGGTTCAAAAGGAAAAAGGAGACAATCATGTCGAAGTTACGTTATCATATCGCAGTCATGGCTGCAAAATTCAGCAAAGTCATCATCCGCCTTTCGGGGCGCAACGGCACGCATACCCCAGGCGTTGTTGCCAGAAAAATCTGCCCGGATTTCATGGCGCAGGCACCGAAGGCACCGCTCTGTATCTGCGTGACAGGTACGAACGGTAAGACGACCGTATCAAACATGCTGACCGATATGCTGGAGAAGGAAGGCAAGAAGGTAGTCAGCAACCGGACCGGTTCGAATATCGTGCCGGGCTGTGTGACAAACCTGTTGAACAGCGTCAACTGGCTTGGCAGATGCCGCGTGGACGCAACTGTATTTGAGGTGGACGAGCGTGCATCCCGTCTGATTCTTCCATATGTAAAGCCGGATTATCTCGTCGTGACGAACCTGTTCCGTGATTCACTGAAGCGAAACGCACATCCGGATTACATTTTCAGTGTCATTGACACATACTGCCCGGACACAACGAAGCTGATCTTAAATGCAGACGAGCAGTGCAGCAGCAACTTAAAGCCGAACAGCGAGCATGTTTATTTCGGAATCGGAAAGCAGGATGACGATAAGACGGAACCATACAACCTGATTGCTGATTATACATTATGCCCAAAATGCGGTACGAAGCTGAAGTTCAACTACCTTCGTTATCATCATATTGGAAATGCGTATTGTCCGAACTGCGATTACAAGTCTGCAGATGCAGATTATCTCGCAACGAAGGTCGACAAGGAAGGCAAGAAGTTAATTGTCCGTGAAAAGGATGGAAACGAAATCGAGTACGCACTGATTCATGATGCGTTGTTTAATATTTATAATGAACTGACTGTAATCACGATGATGCGGGAGCTTGGATATTCTTCCGACGAAGTGAAGAAGCGGATTGCAGAGATTCATGTGCCGGAATCCCGTTACAGCGAGACGAAGGTTGGAAATGTGACAGTCGTTCAGGCGCTCAGCAAAGGACAGAGCGCAGTCAGCTCCTGCCGTACGTTTGAGTATGTGGCAGAAGAGCCTGGTAAGAAGGTCATCATGATCGCAGAGGATGATTTCAGCGACAGACAGAAGAGTATCGAGTTTATCGGCTGGATCTACGATCTGGAATATGAGCAGTTTGCAAGAGATGATGTAATGCAGGTAGTCTGCTGTGGACCAAGGTGTCTCGATCACCGCGTGCGTGCGCTGATTGCCGGAATCCCGGAGGAGAAGATCGCGTGGGATCTCGACGAGGTTGCAGCGGTTGATAAAGTGAACTTAGAGGGCGTCGATAAGGTATACATCTTATACGACTGCGATACCTATGGTATTTCCTGCAAGATGAAGCAGAAGCTTTTGAAGAGACTGGAGGATGAAAAATAATGAAGATTGAAATCCTTTATCCGGAGCTTTGTACCTTATATGGTGACAAAGGAAATATGCAATACTTAAAGCTCTGCTTACCGGATGCAGAATTTGTAGAGACAACACTGAATGCGAAGCCGCTGTTTCTGACAGAGGATATTGATCTGGTATATATGTGCTCAATGAGCGAGAAGAGTCAGGAAGTGATCTTAAGCCGTCTGCTTCCTCTGAAGGAAGAAATCTTCCGTGCATTTGATGCAGAGAAGACGGTATTCTTATTCGTTGGAAATGCGCTCGAACTGCTTGGCAAATACATTAAGCGGGAAGATGGCAGCAAGGTGGAGGCACTGGCGTACTTAAACAGCTATTCGGTCAGACAGACACCGAACCGTTTCAATACATTGATGAAGGCAAAATTCGATGATATTACATTGCTTGGTTATACAAGCCGTTTCTCCCATACATTTGGAATCCCGGAGCAGGAGAGCTTTTGTAAGGTTGAGATGGGAACTGGTATGAATCCGAAGTCGGTATTTGAAGGTATCCGCAAAGGAAAGATTCTTGCGACTTACATGCTTGGACCAATCCTTGTAGCAAACCCGGATTTCACACATTACCTTCTGCGTATGTTAGGCGCAGATATGGAGAAAATACCGTATGAAGATGCGATGCGGGATGCCTATAACCAGAAAATGAAGGAGTTTGAAAAGCCGGATTTGGAATTATCTTAAGTCTGAAATACAGAATTCATTCTTTTTTCACTTGCGAAGTGAGAGAATGAGGAGTATATTATAGCTTGATTATGAAGAAAATGAGTCACACAGAGTAGGAGGTACGAGTGTATGACTGACGTTGAAGTATTTGAGAATTATGAATCAGAGGTACGTTCTTATTGTAGAAGCTTCCCTGCGGTCTTTACGACTTCAAAGGGTTCGATCATGAAGGATGAGAACGGAAAGGAATATATAGATTTCTTCTGCGGAGCAGGAGCCTTAAACTATGGACATAACAATGACTATATTAAGGAAAAGATGGTTGCATACCTGATGAGTGATGGAATTATGCATTCGATGGATATGATGACTGTTCCGAAGAAAGAGTTTTTGCAGTTCTTTGAAGAAAAGGTGTTACAGCCAAGAGGATTGAATTTCAAGGTAATGTTCCCTGGACCAACCGGAACCAATGGCGTAGAGGCTGCATTGAAGTTGGCGCGTAAAGTAAAGAAGAGAAATCAGATCTGGGCACTCATGGGATGTTTCCATGGTATGACACTTGGCGCATTGTCTCTCACAAGTGATGCGGGCAGCCGTGGCGGCGCAGGTGTATGTCTGAATGATGTTACACATATTCCGGCACCATATATGTTCCCGGAGCTTGATACAATCAAATATATGGAGACATTGCTTACGGACGACCACTCAGGTGTGGAGAAACCGGCAGCAATCATTATCGAGACCGTACAGGCAGAAGGAGGCGTGCATGTATTTTCCAATGAATATCTGCAGGGTGTCCGTGCGTTGTGCGATAAGTATGATATTTTGATGATCGTGGATGATATTCAGGTAGGCTGTGCGAGAACAGGAACCTTCTTCTCGTTCGAGCGTGCAGGTATCGTACCGGATATGTTCGTAATGTCGAAGTCCATCGGTGGATATGGTATGCCATTTGCTCTGACAATGTTCAAGCCGGAGTTAGATATCTGGTCACCGGGCGAGCACAACGGAACGTTCCGTGGCAACCAGCTTTCTATGGTTGCAGCGAAGGCAGGACTGGAATATATGCTTGACCATAAGGTTGAGGCTGAGGTAAAACGCAAAGAGGGAATCATCCGCAAATATATGGATGAGAACATTGCAAGACCGGGTGTGGAGATCCGGGGAATCGGCTGTATCTGGGGCGTCCAGGTTGCAGATGGAAAGCTTGCTTTGGCAATCTGTAACAAGTGCTTTGAAAAGGGATTGATCATGGAACGTGCAGGCCGAGATAACAATGTGTTGAAGCTGATGCCGGCGCTTGTGGCAACGGATGACGAATTGATGCGCGGACTGGATATCATCAGAGATTCAATGAATGAATTGATGTAAGAATTGTACAGAGATAATCTGTGAAGAAAGTAAATCGAGCAGGATGTACGAACCTGCTCGATTGTGTTTTATTTTAGATAATTTTGATGTACTTGAAAAATGGAAAGGTATGATAGATTGTATGGAACCTTGGATGGGAAGAACAGCAGCCGTCGTAGATCTTGGTATGCTGAAAAATAACTTAGCAGAGATCCGCAAGAAATTAAAGCCGGGTGTCGAACTCATGGCGGTTTTAAAGGGTGACGGATACCGGCACGGCGCGGAAGGATTGTATCCGACATTGAAAGCCTGCGGCGTGACCAACTATGCGGTTGCACTGTGGAGCGAGGGTGTTGCCTTGCGGGAGCATGGCGCGACAGAGCCGATTCTTGTGCTTGGAGATACCAGAGATTATGACTTAGATGAGGCAGTCCGTTACAATCTGGACTTTCCAGTATTCTCGGTGGAATATGCGAAGACGGTTGCCGAGGCAGCGAAACGGCAGGGCAGAAAGCAGAATATACAGATCAAGCTCGACACCGGAATGAGCCGGATCGGGTTCCCGGATAACGATGAGACGCTTGAAGCAATCAAGGAGATTTCACAGATGGAATCCCTGAATATGACAGGCATTTTCACGCATTTTGCACGTGCAGATGAGTACGATCATAAGAGTGCAGGGAAGCAGCTTGACCGCTTTCTGCGTATGACAGAGAAGTTAAAGGAAATGGGAATCACATTTCCGAAGTATCATGTGGCGAACAGCCCGGCGATTTTGCTGATGCCGGATTCGCAGCTCGATATGGTACGTGCCGGAGATATCTTATATGGCTTGAATCCAATCGACGAAGAAGGGTTCAAAAAAGAGAACTTCAAGGAGATTTTGAGCTGGTACACGTATGTGGTTATGGTGAAGGAGGTTCCGACAGGAACGGAGGTTGGTTATGGCGGCACATTCGTGACGAAGCGTCCGACGAAGATCGCAACCCTGCCGGTTGGATTTGCGGATGGATACCGGAGAGATCTGTCGAACCGAGGAAAGGTGCTGATCCGTGGACAGGAAGCACCGATCATCGGAAGAGTCTGTATGGATCAGTGTATGGTCGATGTGACAGATATCCCGGATGTACAGAGAAACGATCAGGTGACGCTACTTGGCGGAGACCTTTCCATCCAGTGGATGGCAGATCTGCTTCAGACAAATGTCGATGAGATTGTATGCAATATCTCCCAGCGTGTACCGCGTGTCTATATTGATTCCACACAGGAATCATAAGTTCGTAGTAGAAAGAGGAAAGTTATGCAACAGGAAACCCGTGTAAGAAATGCCTCGCGAAATGTTGTGTTTGGCATGTTTTTGAAAGGCTATCAGATACTGCTTCCATTTATCATGCGTACAGCAATTATGTACTACATGGGCGATGGATATCTCGGCTTAAACAGCTTGTTTGGTTCGGTGCTGTGGGTGTTGAACCTTGCGGAGTTGGGCGTTGGTTCAGCGATGGTTTATTCCATGTACCAGCCGATTATCGACAATGATAAAGAGCAGATCTGCGCGTTGTTAAAATTATATCAGAAATATTACCGGATCATCGGACTGGTAATCGCAGTCGTTGGCGGAATTCTGACGCCGTTTATTCCGTATCTTGTAAAGAGTGATATGCCGGAGGGCGTGAGCATCTATGTCGTGTATCTGCTCAATCTGTTCTGTACCTGTATGTCGTACTGGCTGCTCGCGTACAAGAACAGTCTGCTGACTGCACACCAGAGAAATGATGTAGCGAGCAAGGTCATGCTTGTGACGAATACGTTCCAGTATGCGGCACAGTTAGTTGTCGTTATGACAATCGGTGATTATTATATCTATCTGATTGTACAGATCTTCACACAGATCGTTACGAATCTGGTAACGGCATATTTTGCGAATAAGATGTATCCGGAATATAAGGCAGTCGGAAAGCTGCCGAAGGAGACAGTAAAGAAAATCAATAACCGTATCAGAGATCTCTTCACCATGAAGGTGGGACAGGTCATTGTATCTTCGGCGGATACGATTGTTATATCTGCATTTTTAGGACTTGCAGCGAATGCATTTTACAATAATTATTACTATGTGCTGACTGCGGTAACCGGAATCATGAATGTGGTGTTTGTATCGTGTACCGCAGGTATCGGAAACAGCATTCTGGTGGAGACGGAAGAAAAAAATTATACGGATTTGAAGAAGCTTTCATTTATCATTATGTGGCTTGCAGGTATGTGCAGTGCGGTTATGCTCTGTCTGTATCAGCCGTTCATGCGGCTCTGGGTAACAGAGAAGCGAATGCTTCCATTTGCAGTCGTTGTTTGCATGGTTGTGTATTTCTTCATCAGCCAGGTAAACCAGATTCTGATCACTTACAAAGATGCAGCGGGAATCTGGCATGAAGACCGGTTCCGTCCACTTGTGACGGCACTTGTGAATCTGGTGCTGAATATTATTCTTGTACAGTTTATTGGTATCTATGGTGTTATCCTGTCTACCGTTATTTCGGTGCTGGCTGTTGGTATGCCGTGGATTCTGCACAACCTGTTTACGGTATTATTTAAGCGGAATGCATGGGAATATATACGGAAGCTTCTGTATTATACAATCGTGACAACGATTGTATGTACACTTACCTATTTGGTTGCAAGCCAGATACCGGGCGTTGGAATTCTGGCGCTGATCCTGAAGGCAATCGTGTCTGTGATCGTGTCAAATCTGTTGATGTTTGTGGCTTATTTCAAGATGGGAGAGTTTGCAGAAGTAAAGAAACTTGTGATACGCGTATTGAAGAGACAGGCTTAATGTGGGGCGGCAGCAACCATGTGAGCGGGAAGGAGAACATATGAGGAAGTTAAAATTATGGGTGGCGTGTGCGATGGCGGCAGCGATGCTTGCACTGACTGCATGCGGAAAAGAAGATAAACTGGTGCTGGTGACAACCGAAGCGGCAGCGTCACAGAGTGATGCGACAACGACCGAAGATATTCTGGCAGATATCCGGGAGGAAGCAGAGAATACAACGGAAGAGGAAAAGAAGCGCGAACCCGCTTCAGAGGAAGATAAGAAGGTCACGATGGAAGCAATCTATGATGCAAACAAAGGGGATACATTGCTTGCGGGTGGAAACAATTACAGCTTGAATACAATCTATTACAGTGATGGTGTTGAGGTGTATTCGGAATATCAGTTCCTTGGGTTTGCCGAGGACGGCACGTATCTGCAGGCGTACGAGGATTCAAATGGAATCGTGCAGGTGCTTGATAAAGAATATGGTTATTGGTATCTGATTGATGAGGACAAGACGTGTTATGCATTGATCTATCCGGAACCAAATGTGGCAGATGCGATCATCAACACGAATCACAACGATATGATTATCTCCCTTACAGAGGCGGATCAGACGATCAAGGATATCTACCGTGAGGACGGAGATCTGGTTGTGGAGACAAATTATAAGAATGACAACGCATCTTATGTATTCCAGTATGTTCTGGATGACAATTACAAGGTGCTTGAATATTATTGTTACGATTCCAATGGGGAAAAGGTATCATATTCCTGGGTGACAGAAGGAAATTCTTATACATATCCGGAGGCAATCGCGACCGCACACGAGTCTATGATGACGCGGACAGTTACGTTCAAGATTTTAGAGGGAAAAGGACTGGAGAGCAGTTATACAGTTCCAGTGGACAAACCGGTACAGCTTGCATTGCTGGAATATAAAGCATACACGGATGAGGCATGCACGACAACTTGGGAAGAGACCGCCGACGATTCAGGCATGTATACCGATGAAGTTATCTATCTCAAACGTGAAGGTGCGGACACAACAGAGGGAACAACGGAAGATTCGACGACAAATCCGTAAATCTCTTTACAAATCAGTGGGATATGTAGTATACTACGGGTAAGAACGAATAGTAGGAGAATGTAAAAAGGAAGTGAGAATATGAGTATGAATATTAGCAGCAATTTTTTTAATAGCATGCTTGGAACATCTTCCAGCAATTCAAGCAGTGGATTGATGGGACTTCTCAGCGATTACAACTCCATTCGGAACGGCAGTTATCTGAAGCTTGCAAAGCATTATTATTCGAACGATAGTGCGAAGAAGGCAACGCAGAAGCAGTTTTCCAAGAGTAACATAGAGACGAAGACAGAGGATACTGCGACAAAGACGGCATCCGAGGATGCATGGAAGGATCTGAAAACATTGAAGGATGAGAAGCTGTATCAGAGTGCGGATACAGATAAGATCCAGAAGAATGTAAAGAGCTTTGTCAGCAATTACAACAGTGCACAGAATTCAGATAAATCAGGCGTACTGAAGGATGCATCCAGACTGGCTTCTCAGACTGGAAATTATACAAGTGCATTAGCCAAGATCGGAATTACGGTGAAAAGTGATAACACACTTGCATTTGACGAGGAGGCATTTGCATCCGCAGATATGTCGGATGTGAAGAAACTGTTTGCCGGAGATTTCTCTTTCGGCAGTAATACACAGAGTCGTATGTTGCAGCTTGCAAGCGATGCATCTGCAAATTCATCGTCTGTATTTTACAATCAGTACGGAGCAGTGGCAGGCGCGTCAGTTGGAAGCTTCTACGATAGCTTATTCTAATTAGCAGAGACAGAAATATATAGTTCAATCTCCCCAAGAGGATTGATAATAAGAATGGGAAGATCCGCGGGTTGACTGTGGATCTTCTTCTTTTGTCTGGAAATGGGAGGACTGGTGCAATATGGCAAAAATACGAATCGACAAATATTTGGCAGATGCGGGTTTTGGCAGCCGAAAGGATGTGAAAGGACTGCTGAAGGCAAAACAGGTCACCATAAATGGTGAGACGTGTGTCCATGCGGAGGAAAAGCTGGAACCGGCGCAGGATGTTGTCTGTGTGCAGGGTAAAATGGTCGTGTATGAGAGTTTTTCTTATTATATGCTGCATAAACCACAGGGGGTGGTGTCTGCAACGAAAGATGCACATGAAAAAACAGTTGTGAATCTTATTACAGAACAAAAACGACGCGATTTATTTCCGGTAGGACGGCTGGACAAAGATACGGAAGGGCTGTTGCTTTTAACCAACGATGGAAAGCTGTCAAATGATCTGCTGGCACCGGGAAAGCATGTGGAAAAAACCTATTATGCAAGGATCAAAGGCATGGTCACGAAGAAGGAGGTCGCTGCTTTTGCTGAGGGTGTAGATATCGGAGATGAGCTGCTCACAGCACCAGCTGAACTGAAGATTCACAAGGCAGGGAGCGAAAGTGAGATCGAAATTACGATCACAGAGGGGCGGTATCATCAGATTAAACGAATGTTTGAAGCGGTAGGTATGCAGGTGCTATATTTAAAGCGTTTGCGTATGGGACCGTTGTATCTGGATGAGTCGCTTGCATGTGGTGAATATCGGAAACTTACCACAGAGGAAATCCAGAGCCTGAAAAACAGAGAAGAATGGTAAATCGTTTATGAAATACGAGAAAGTATGTTGACATATGAGGTAGAAAAAGTATAAACTGTAAAGAAGGTATTGCAGTTTTGCAGGAGGAAACGATATGGACGAAAATAAGAATCCGGAATCCAGATATGACGTGGATGAAGAAGAGGGTGCAACCACCGTATTACGTGCGATGGATGCAGAAACTGAGGACGAAGAAGAGGGCGCGACAACGGTATTGCGCGCAGAAGATATGCCACCTGAGGATGACGATGATACGGAAGGTGCAACGACGGTTCTGACTGGACCAGAACCAGCGATGATGGGTGCAGCACCAGCACCGGGCGCACCACAGTTTGAGGACAAGACACAGATGCTTCCACCACAGGGAGCGCCGATGGGAATGCCGATGGGACAGATGCCGAACGGACCGATGGGAGCACCAATGGGACAGATGCCAAATGGACCAATGGGAGCACCGATGGGTATGATGCCGAATAACGGACAGATGCCGCCGATGAATGGTGGAAAGCCGCCAAAGGCGCCGAAACCACCGAAAGTTCCGAAGGAGAAAAAACCGAAGGCACCAAAACAGCCAAAAGTAAACAAAGATGGTTCACCAAAGAAGAAAAAGACAGGTCTGATCGTGGCTATCTGCGTCGTTGTGGTATTGGCACTGGGCGCAGGCGCATATTTCCTGTTCTTTACGCCAGAGAAACGGTATGAGAGGAAGATGGATGTTGCTGAGAAGGCGATGACAGACAGCAATTACGAAGAAGCTGTCACGGCGTATGAAGCAGCACTTGGTATCTTTGATGACCGGGTTCCGGCTATGAACGGTTTGTTATCCGCACAGATTAGTGCCGGTGAAAGCGATGGGGCAAGAGAGAATTTCACAGAGTTCCGTACAACAATCACGGGCTTTGATGCAGATAAAGTAACAGAGAACAGTGAGGATATCGTAGCATTCTATGAATACGCAGATGATCTTTACAGTGATACGGATTCTCTGATCGATGCATATAAGGAAGGGTATAACCTGACAAATGACAACGGTCTGAAGAAGAACCTCGTAACCGCATATGTAGACCGTGCCGATGCAATGGATAACTCTGATTATGAAAATAAGATTGCTGCTTATGGAGATGCTTTAGATCTCGACAGTACGAATGAGTCGGCTCTGAGTGGAAGAAAGGCATGTGCATATGCTGTTTTGGATGATATGATGGATGCACAGCAGTATGATCAGGCAGAATCCTTTATCAATACATATGCGGACAGCATGTCGGATGTGGACTTCTCTTCTTATACAGAGAAGATTGAGTCAGAGCGTGCGTTGATGACAGCCAGACATGATCTGATGGAGCAGGTAATCAGCCTGATGTCAGCTTCCGATTATGCAGGCATGATGGACGTGGATGGTTCCGATAATGCAAGTACAGTTGTTGCAAATATGGACGGTGATTCTTATGTTTATGCAACGGATGGCTATGACAGCTCCTATACAGGAAAAGCTGCGGGCGTTTACACATATTCTACTTTGTTGAGTTCTGGCTATTACTTCTATTATGGTGATTACGAGAACGGTGTGCGAAGTGGACAGGGAACGATGTTCGTCAAGATGGATGGTTATAATCAGGCATATCTGGTTTATGAAGGTGCATGGAGCAACGATAAACCGAACGGTGCAGGTACTGAGACATCTGTCAACGAGGACGCTGGCGATGAGCTTGTAACGGTAACCCGTTCTGGTAATCTGGTAGATGGATTGTTTGATGGAGAGGTAACTGTATCGCTTGTATCGAACGATGAAGAGTATGGTGGAACTTACACAGGTACATTTACTGCATCGAACGGTGATGCACCGGATATCCGTGAGAATTATCCGGATCTGGATTTTAGTGATGTATCGGAAGATAAGACAGTTTATGTGGTACTGGAATGTGACGGTTCACCAATGTACTGGCACTTCTCAAAGGGATCAGCCGCAAAGCTCGGTATACATACTTTTGGGAACTAAGATAAAAATAAATGGTGGTAAAACATATGGACATATTGATCAATGACTATATAAATGGAGAGCGCTCCCTGTGTAGGGATGAAGCTCAGTTTTCCGCGTATCTGTTCCAGATTTTGAACGGATGCAAACGTGTCAAGATCGATTCTGACAATTTTACAAATAAGACTTACGAAGTAATGCAGGCATATTATATGCCGGCGTTCCTGCGTGATTACTTCAATTATGCGGACAGTAAAGCTGAATTTAACCGGAAGCTTGTGACATTTGCAAACCGGAAGTTACGTGCACTGTATGCAGGTGAAGAGGCGCAGGGGGCGATGCTTGAGGATGTAGATGCCAAGGCAGTGAATGCTGCGGAGATTTACAATCTGGATAAGGAACTGGATATAGAAAATCCGGGGTTCGATCTTGGAAAGCATATCAATGGATGGTCTGGAAAAGAACGCGAATATCGAAATCCGCTTGCACGTTGGATGATGAATGTGCGACCGGATATCGCAGTTTTGCTGAAACGACGCGGCATCAAGCGTACAGAGCTACGGATGCATGAGATTGATTGTAATTATCTGAATAGTGTAGACACGTATCCAGCGATGATTGGACGCGTGGATGAAAAAGGACATGTGACTGGGTGCAAGAAGATCGTGTGTACGAAGCAGCAGGTAGAACAGTATGCGTTGGAGTTTCTGTGTGAGACACCAACGGAGGAATACGCAGATACCATCGGTATGAAATGGTGGGGACCGGCGAAGGAGTCGGACACACCGGTAGAAGACAGCGGTATTGCGATTGAACCTGGCTTTATTAGTATGGCGAATCTGGTCAGTGCAAAGAATGCACAGATGTATGAGGAAGTGGACAAGCCGATCGCAATGCAGAAATTGCAGGAATACAACAAAGCATTCTATGCGGAAGAGCGGAAAGTGAAGGAACCGAAAGCAATCCTCGGAAGTGTTTTGGAATTACAGATATAAGCAGGATAAGAAAAAGGGTTGAGACATAGTTGTTTCAACCCTTTTTTATGGATACAGAATCTATCAATTATTCCATAGCTGCTTTTAATGCGGCGTCTAAATCCTCTAAGATATCATCGATGTTCTCCAGACCAACAGAGAAACGAACCATACCAGCATCAATACCAGCTGCAACAAGCTGCTCGTCGGATAACTGGCGATGTGTTTCACTTGCTGGATGCAGGACACAGGTACGGATATCTGCAACATGCACTTCGTTGGAGGCAAGTTTTAATGAATCCATGAATTTTGCCGCAGCCGGACGTCCGCCCTTGATGATAAAGGAGATAACACCGCAGGATTTGCCACCGAGATATTTTTCTGCAAGTGCATGGTTTGGATCAGAAGGAAGTGCTGGACAACTGACACTGACAACTGCGTCACTCTTTTCAAGGTATTCTGCAACTGCCATTGCATTTTCTGTATACTGCTTCATACGAACTGGAAGAGTCTCTAATCCGAGATTTAACAGGAATGCAGAATGTGCGGCTGGATATACACCGAAGTCACGCATGAGCTGCATTCTTGCCTTGACGATATATGCCATATTGCCATAAGATTTTGTATAGCAGGTTCCATGGTAGGATTCGTCAGGCTCGACAAGCTCTGGGAACTTGCCATTATCCCAGTTGAACTTGCCGCTGTCTACGATGACACCGCCGATCTGAACGGCATGTCCATCCATATATTTACTTGTGGAATGTACGACGATATCAGCACCGAAGTCAAAAGGTTTACAGAGAATCGGAGTTGCAAATGTGTTGTCTACGATCAATGGAACTCCCATTGCATGTGCAATATTTGCGAAACGCTCAATATCAAATACAGTCAGCGCCGGGTTTGCGATTGTCTCGCCAAACACGAGCTTTGTATTCTCTTTAAAACAGGCCTTGATCTCATCGTCAGACATATTTTTATCCACGTAGATACATTCAATGCCAAGCTTCTTCAAAGTGAAAGAGAACAGATTGATCGTGCCGCCGTAGATTTCAGGGGTACTGATGATGCTGTCACCAGCCTGACAGATATTTAAGATGGAAAGCAAGGTAGCTGCCTGTCCGGAAGTAGTACACATGGCACCGACACCACCTTCCAAGGCTGCAATTTTCTCCTCGACTGCCATGACTGTTGGATTGGCAAAACGGGAATAACAGAGTCCTTTTGTTGGATCATCAAAGATGCCGGCAACTTCTGCGGCAGATTCGTACACATACGTTGTACTTTGGACGATAGGCAGAACACGAGGCTCGCCATTCTTTGGTGTATAGCCTGCATGCAGGCATTTTGTTTCATCTTTCATTGTAATAAAACCCTCCTATGGTATATAGTAGTTACTATGATTTAATGTAACATAAATACTATATTAATACAACAGTCGGGTGTAAGCGAGAGCTTTGCATGTTATTTCGCGAAATAACGACGAAAAAAATGAGAAATTCTGAAAAAATTGCTTGCAAAATAAAATTCCGTATGGTAATATCTAACTCTGTGATATATTTTTATATTCCTTGCTTCCGACCAGTTCGGAGGCCAATAGACCATAAGGAGGTGCAATAACATGAACAAGTATGAATTGGCGTTGGTTGTTAGCGCAAAGATTGATGATGACGCAAGAACTGCTGTTGTAGATAAGGCTAAGGCTATTATCGAGAAGGCAGGCGGCACAATCACAAACGTTGACGAAAAAGGCAAGCTGAGATTAGCATACGAGATTCAGAAGATGAAGGAAGGTTTCTACTACTTCATCCAGTTTGATGCAAACGCTGAAGCTCCAGCTCAGATCGAAGCAAGTGTTCGTATTATGGAATCTGTTCTCAGATATCTTTGTGTTAGACAGGACGCAGAGTAATAGTTAGGAGGATTTCCGATGAACAAAGTAATTTTGATGGGTCGTTTAACTCGTGATCCGGAAGTTAGATATTCACAGGCTGCAGAGCCTTTAGCAATCGCAAGATATACACTTGCAGTTGACCGTAGATTCCAGAGAAGAGACAATTCTGGAAATGAGCAGACAGCAGATTTTATCTCCTGTGTTGCATTTGGCAGAAACGGAGAGTTTGCTGAGAAGTATTTGAAGCAGGGTACAAAGATTGCGATTACAGGTCGTATTCAGACAGGCAGCTATACCAATAAGGACGGCAATAAAGTTTATACAACAGAAGTTGTCGTAGAAGAGCAGGAGTTTGCAGAGAGCAAGAATGCATCTGGAAACAACGGCGGTGGATATCAGCAGGAAGACAGACCGGCACCTGGTAATGTCAGTGCAGATGGATTCATGGATATTCCAACAGGATTGACAGGCAACGATTTACCATTTAAGTAAGGAAATTAAATGGAGGTAATTAGTAATGGCTTACAATAAGACAGAGAAGAGCGATCGTCCAGACGCTCCTATGAAGAGAAGACCAATTCGTAGAAGAAAAAAGGTCTGTGTATTCTGTGCAGAGAAGAATGCAGTAATTGATTACAAGGATACAAACAAGCTTAAGAGATACATCTCTGAAAGAGGTAAGATTCTTCCTAGAAGAATTACTGGTAACTGTGCAAAGCATCAGCGTGCACTTACAGTTGCAATCAAGAGAGCAAGACACGTAGCTCTTATCCCTTACGTTGTAGAGTAAGAAGAACGTATAAAACTCCAATTTGCGGATTTCCGCAGATTGGAGTTCTTTTTTGTCATAATATATACGAATTGATACAAATTAGATACATTTTCATGGTAAGATAAGAACAGTAAAATAAAGGATACTGTGAGGAGATTGTGGTGAGAAAGATAAGAAAAAGACGAATGGCAGCCGTGATGGTACTCTGTGTGGGACTGCTCAGCGGATGTGCCGGCAAAACCCAGACGGATGATCTTGTGATCACGATACCGGAATATGAGAAAATTACATACACAACCGAGCCAGTCGTGCATGGAGACATTGCGCCGGTGCTCGATCTGCGATTGAAATCAGAACAGTTTGAACGGAAAGAATACTATCCTGATCATGATGAGATGGAGGTTGATCAGGTATTTGTCCATGTTGGAGATGTCGTGCAAAATGGAGACACACTTGTCACCTTCTCTTCGGAGGATATAACGGAGGAACGAAGACAGTATGAAAACCGTGTGGAAGAGGATGCGCTTCTGATCGACCATTATACGAAGCTGGATGCAATTAATCAGACAGATGAACACCAGGAGAGTATCGAGCAGTTAAAGAAAGACCAGGAGATTGCAGGACTGTACATCAAAGATCTGGACGCAAGACTGGAAGCTTATACGATTAAGGCAGAGGGAAGCGGCATTGTGAGCAGCCTGTCGGATATGCTTGATTATGGAACCGTGTATGCCGGAGATGCAGTTGTAACGATCCTGTATGGCTCGGACAATTATACTACGACGACAGAGGATGATTATGCGTTTGAGGTAGGACAGACATTTACGGCAACTTTTGGCGTTGGAAGCTATGAGGTCAGATTGACAGCGATTGATGTGCTGGCGTCGGATACGGATGCCGGGATGAAACGGCAGCTTACATTTACATTGGTTGACTCAGCGAAACGGCCAAGCTCGGATTCACTGAATCTGGAGATCGAGAAAAATGTGCTCAAGAATGTCCTGTATGTACCAGAGGATGCAATCGTGTATGTGGGAAATGACAATTACGTCTATGTGCTGGATGAAGACGGATTCCGACATGGCGTACAGGTGCAGACTGGGGCAACGATTGATGGCTATACAGTGATTGAAGATGGTTTAAAAGAGGGCGACAAGGTGGTGATTGCAAAATGAGAATCGGACAGAAACTAAAACGACAGCTGGGATTTTTGATGAGTGTACTCTGCGCGGTCTCTCTGGTTGCCTGTGGAATGAAATATGCAGATGCGCCAGCTTTGCTGGAACCGGTATCTGGAACGGAATCGTACCAGGAAGTATCTGTGGGAGATGTAGGCGATCTGAAAATCGCATATGGATCGATCGTGCCAACAGAACATGCGGTGTTCTGGACGACACAGGTCAGCGTGGCAGAAGTCCTTGTCGACGTTGGAGATTATGTGGAAGCTGGACAGGTGGTAGCTACTGCGGATCTGGAAGCGGCACAAAAGGCAAAACAGGATCTGGAAGAAGCCCGGAGTCTGCTCGTGCAAAAACGTGAGCTGGAGGTGCAGAAACAACAGCTCACGATACAGAAGCTGAAT
>OIAD01000633.1_pt1 | contig 15782 bp, 9 predicted proteins | sample 1580601 | NCBI WGS metagenome assembly OIAD01 (sample SAMEA3882554, study PRJEB24775) | human gut metagenome | biome: human-associated habitat; feature: intestine environment; material: feces | place: Netherlands | collected 2009/2010
TACGGGTTGCCATTGTCCGGGCGTGGCTTCCAGGCGGATGTCTCCGTTTGTTGCCACACGGTGTCCGTTCATGATGATGCATACCCCTCCCTGGTGTCCTTCGGGATAGATGTCATCAAAAGCCATGACGTCGACTCCCTGGTTCTTGAAATAACCGGAGGATGTCAGCTTGAAGTCTTGCGCATGCAGCGTACTGCTGCCGCAAAGCAGTGCCAAGACTGATGCAAATAGGAAATGTTTCTTTCTCATAGTATCTATTTTTGAGTTACGAAATTTTCTACTAATATACGGACTAAAAAGGAAACGGATGGCTTTTGTTTGTAGCCAATAACGTTATGAAATGTGTCTTTTTCCTCTATTTTTATGATATTCATTGTTATATTTGTCATACAATGGTGTTTGAACTGCCAGATACCAACGTTTGAGCTAATAAAAGCTGATGTCTGGTAAAACAAGGACTCAGTACCCAAAAACAGCCTTTATCGGAACCAATTGTATCCATTGAAAAAGGATGGTAGTGAGTAGTGGCAACTTGTTTTTTTGTACATTTGCAATGTAACTATGATTAATTCCTTAAATCGCTATATTATGAAACGTATGTTTTCCGTTTTTTTGCTGATTACAGTATGGTTGCTGGTTACACCTTTCCTGCAAGCACAGTCACACGTAGACAAGGTTTTAAAAGATGAAATAACCTCGGACTTGAAAGAGAATATCCTCTCTTTTTGGGAAAGATACAGCGTAGATTCTTCCGGAGGCTTTTATGGTTCATTGGGACGTGACGGTGCCCCGATAGCGGATGCTCCCAAAGGTGGTGTACTGAATGCCCGCATCCTTTGGACTTTTTCAACCGCCTACCGGATGTATGGCGATACTGCCTACCGTAAATTGGCTGACAGGGCGCAACGGTATTTCATAGACCACTTCATTGATTCGCAGTATGGAGGCGTATATTGGCTGATAAAAGCAGACGGTACCCCGTTGGATACGAACAAGCAGACTTACGGCTGCTCTTATGCTATCTATGGGTTGTCCGAGCATTTCAGGGCAACGGGCAACAATGAAAGCCTGCAAAGAGCCATAGAGCTTTACCGGATAATGGAGAGCAAAGTCAAAGATCCCGTAAACGACGGTTATATAGAATCCTTTACCCGCGAATGGGGAACTCCCCAAAAGCTGGGGTATGACGGAGACGGCGTTGCTGCCAAAACAATGAATACCCATATCCACGTATTAGAGGCATACACGGCTTTATATAAAGTATGGAAGGATAACGGCCTTCGCAAGCGCCTTGCAAAAGTAATAGACTTGATAACAACCAAGCTGTACAACCCACAAACACATCACCTGATATCATACTGTGATTCAAACTGGAACAATCTGGATGACATCGACTCTTACGGACATGATATCGAAACTTCTTGGCTGCTGACGGAAGCTGCAGAGACTCTGGGTAATCCGGAGGTCATCGGGAAATGCAGGAAGGTAGCGTTAGAACTTGCAGACGCTTCCTTGAAAGAGGGTATCAACCCGATGGGAGCCATGATGTACGAACGGCATAAGGACAAAATCAGGAGAGATGCTTCTTGGTGGTGCCAGGCGGAAACTGTGGTAGGCTGTATCAATGCTTGGCAACTGACCGGTGAGCAATCTTATCTGGAGAGTGCCGTCCGTACCTGGAACTTCATCAAGTCACGGATGATAGACAAAGAGCATGGCGAATGGTTCAGAACCGTACTGGAGGATGGAACTCCGCGCTACAAGGAACCTAAAGCAAGTATGTGGAACTGTCCTTATCATAACAGCCGTATGGGATTTGAGATTGTTGCAAGACTGAAATGATAAACTTCGGGTCATCCCTACGTGTAGGAGCCTTGAAAGGAGATATGGAGATTACTGGAAAAGAGAAACAAGTCCCTCCCGTTTTCCATCGCGAAAGGGGCATGCAGGCAGTGACGACTACACTGCGCGGTGTAAAATTACCTTATTGTCAGGCGAATAACTCTAAAATTATATGTATCTTGCCCCGTCAGGGGAAAGTTGCCGTAATATAATGATGGCGAGGTACGTGAATTTACTGTTGTTGATACTGTTACGGGTGATTGTGTGTTTATAGGTAGCCGGAAGGAATGGAGGTATAAAATGTGTTCTGTAGGCTATATAAATGTGTTTGAATATTTATTCGGCAACAATTTTACCCTTTCAAAGAAATATTTGGGACACTGCAGAGAATTGTAAATCTCTATATTTGCATTAATTGGATTCTATTTATTTCATAGTATATCAAAATGAAAAAAGTTCTATTTGCATTATGTGCGATTTTATGGTCAACAGTAGTGCTTGCCCAAGTACAGGCAAGAAGTAATGGTTTTGTCGTGACAGTTAAAGGGGTGGTTGTTAAGGTGGAGTTTTATACTCCCAATATTGTTAGAGTTTCGAAGACATTGGAGTCGGGCAATGTCAATCTGAGGAAAAGTCTGGCTGTGGTGCTTGAACCTACTCAGGTTGAAGTCAATGTTTCTCGGCAAAACGATATGGTAAAAGCTTCTTCTTCATTGTTGGAAGTTATTCTAGATTTAAATACGGGACGTGTCCAGTTCAGTAATCTGGATGGGAGTAAACTCTTGACCGAAAAAGACTACGGTGTCCAGTTGATGCCGTTGCAATATGTTCAGAGAATAAGGGAAAAGAAGGTGGAATCTCATGTTGCTGGTGAGGTTGTACCTACTCAAAGTGCTCCAGGACAAAATACTCCCGGTTTGGATAGAGGAAAGATGCGGACTATTGTTGAGAATACTTATGAAGTGTCGCAATCATTTATTTTGGACGAGGATGAGGTTATTTACGGACTGGGCCAACAGCAGACTGGCAAGATGAATCAGCGGAACCAGCGGTTGGTTCTTGAACAAAATAACATGCAGATTGCTGTACCTTATTTCGCGTCTGTCAAAGGTTATGGTCTTTATTGGGATAATTATTCGATTACGACATTTGATGATACGCCTATGGGGACATCATTTAGATCAGAAGCTGGTGAAGCGATAGACTATTATTTTCTTTATGGTGGAAACGGAGATGCTACTGTAGCACTTTTGCGACAGCTTTCGGGACAAGCTCCTATGGTACCTTTATGGACTTTGGGCTTTTGGCAGTGTAAGGAAAGATATAAGTCGCAAGATGAGGTGGTGGAGGTTGCTGAAAAATATCGTAAATTGGGCGTACCGCTTGATGGGATAATTCAGGATTGGCGTTATTGGGGAGAGGATAATTCCTCTTGGAATGCGATTCAGTTTCTCAATCCAAATTTTTCCAGACCTCAAGAGATGTTTTCCAGTTTAAGGAAGATGAATGTGAAAATGATGATTTCTGTATGGCCGAGTTTTGGAAATGGAACGGAAATTTTCAAGGAACTTGATAAAAAGGGGGCATTATATCCTATGGTTTCTTCGCCCCGTGAGGCAAGAGTCTATGACGCTTTTAATCCGGAAGCTCGTGGGATAGTATGGGATTATATGAACAGGTATATGTTCCAGCTTGGTATGTCGGCATGGTGGATGGATGCTACAGAACCGGAATTTTATGGTGCCAAACAGTCTGATTTCAATTTTCAGACGAAAGAAGGGGCTTTAAGAAATGTCCGTAATATTTATCCTCTGTACACTAGTAAGGCTATTTGGGATAATCAGCGTGCTACCACCTTGGATAAACGTGTATATATATTGACTCGTTCGGCCTATATAGGTTCGCAACGTTATGGTGCCGGTTCATGGAGCGGTGATATCCGTGCAAGTTTTGATGTTTTCAAGAAACAGATTCCGGCAGGTTTGAATTTTTCGATATGTGGCATTCCTTATTGGAATACCGATATTGGTGCATGGCATCCCTATGGCAATGTTTATAATACGGCACATAAGGACCCTGCTTACCAGCAGCTTTATGTGCGTTGGTTTCAGTTTGCTACATTTAATCCGATGATGCGCTCGCATGGTACAGGTTCACCCCGTGAAATTTATCAGTTTGGCGAACGTGGGTATTGGGCTTTTGATGTGCAGGAACAATACATTAAGTTACGTTATTCACTGCTCCCTTATCTTTACTCTACGGCTTGGCAAGTTACTAAAAATGGTTATTCGTATTTGCGCCAACTTTCTATGGAAGCTCCTCATGATACATCAACCTATCAGATTTCTGATGAATTTATGTTTGGAAGTGCTTTCTTGGTTGCACCGGTTGTTGAAGAAGATGCTGTTTCGCGTAGTGTCTATTTGCCCGATAATACTAAGTGGATTGACTTTTGGACAGGACAGATTCTGGATGGCGGGCAAGTAGTGGAACGTGCCACTCCTATAGAGATTATTCCGGTATATGTGAAGGCCGGCTCTATCGTACCTTTCACTACCAATGAGGTACAATATGCCACAGAACGGAAATGGGATAAACTTGAACTTCGTATTTATCCGGGTGATAATGGGGAGTTTGTACTGTATGAAGATGAGAATGATAATTACAATTATGAGTCGGGAGCCTACAGTGAAATTCCTATTACATGGGATAATGAAAAACGTATTTTGACTATAGGTGATCGGAAAGGCCGTTTTGCAGGTATGGTTAAGAATCGGAAATTCATTGTGAATATAGCAGGTAGTTCTTCTTCAAAAACAGTTTGTTATAATGGGCGGGAATTAAGGATTGAATTTTGAATCTATCGTTTTTGAGGGGTGTATATTTTGTGCAAATGTGTATTTGTTTTGTTGCTTTATTATGGAGAAATGAACTATGAAACAAAAGCAGGCATAAAAATACTATTTTTTCTCCCTTATGTTTAATCTATGCTAAATAGTTTTGTGAATGATATTTCATAGCTCTTTCTTGATGGAAAGAAGGGCTTTTGTTAAACCAAATTATTTAGTATTTATGAAAAATGTAAGGAAGTATTTAGGGCTTGTGTCCATGTCGTTGGTATGTGCCAGTCCTCTTGCGGCAATGGTTATACAACCGTTTGTAGGTGTTACCATTGTACAACAAAATGTCATTACAGTGAAAGGACAAGTGATGGATGAAAAAGGAGAGGCGATTATCGGTGCTAATGTCATTGTAGAGGGTACTGCCCAGGGAATGATTACTGATATGAATGGAAATTTTTCTTTTCAATGTCCTGTTGGGGCTATTCTAAAGGTTAGTTATATAGGCTATTTGTCACAAACAATTAAAGTCTCGGGAAATGCTGGTACATTGAAGGTCATTTTGAAAGAAGATGCAGAAACCTTGGACGAAGTGGTGGTTGTAGGTTATGGTATGGTTAAGAAGAGTGATCTTACAGGTTCGGTGGCTTCAGTGAATGTTGATGAGATGGCTAAGCGTAATCCGGTGAATATAGGCCAGGCATTGCAAGGTGCTGCTGCTGGAGTACAAGTCATGAGAAATGGCGGTGATCCTTCCGGAGAAACCACAATCCGGATTCGTGGTATCGGTACAGTCCAAGGTTCTGCCGATCCCCTTTATGTCATTGATGGTATTATCAGTAGTGCTTCTATGGTTAATCCTGCTGATATTGCTTCTATTGAAGTCTTGAAAGATGCCTCGGCAACTGCAATTTATGGTTCGCGTGCGGCAAATGGAGTGGTAATGATTACTACTAAACAAGGTGACAAGAACAAGAGTCGTATCAACTTTACTGCTAATTTATCGGTTCAGTCAGTAAACAATACGATAGATGTTGCTGATGCCGACTTGTTTACTTGGGGTGTTCGTCAGAGTAAAGCGGCGGATGGTAAGTCCTTGACCAATTTAGCTTGGGGAGAACAATATGCAGGGCAACTTCAAACTATAGATTGGCAGAAAGAAATGACACGGACTGCTTTGTCGCGTAATTATCGGTTGTCGGCCTCCGGAGGTAGTAGCACTTCCAACTATATGGCTTCCATAGGTTATACAAAAAATGATGGTACCATTATCAATTCTTGGTATGAACGGATTACAGCCCGTGCTAATGCAGTCAGCAAAATTCGTGACTTTCTGACTGTTAATACTAATCTTGCGTATGTTCGTACTGGTAGTCACGGAGGTGGGAACATGCGGTCATATGCTTTGACGGTTCCAACTATGGACCATCTTGATGAAAACGGTAATTTGATGAATGTACCTATCAAATATCCTGACGGAAGTTATGGGGTACCTTTGCAAGAGATGAATGGGGGATGTACCGAGAGGTAGTGACAATTTAGTGGCGAGAGCATACGATAATGACAGCAAGAATTTTACAGACCGGGTACAGATTGATTTTGGTTTGACAGTGGACATCTTGAAAGGCTTAACATTCAAAACCACCAACAGTTACAATGTAACCAATAAAAGTTCTTGGGATTATTCACCTCGAAATGAACGTACCATTACTTCTGATGGTTTGGATACCTTTTCCATGGAAATGAGTCGTAGCAGTGATTGGAATAGTGAGAACTACTTTAATTATATTCTTGATACAAAAGGGCATCATATCAATGTTATGGTAGGACAATCATTCAATCAGTCGGTAGATGGATTTGAACTAAAAGGAAGCGCTAAGGATTTTCCTGCGGATAACTATCGTGACATCGCTTCTACATTGAATTCTACTACTAAAAACGTTGAAGGTGCTTTGAAAGTTAAAACTACCAGTCTTTCTTATTTCGGTCGTTTGATTTATTCTTATAAAGATAAGTATTTATTTACCGGTACAATCCGTCGTGACGGTTCTTCAGCTTTCGGACGTACAAATCGTTGGGGAACTTTTCCTTCAGCTTCGGTAGCTTGGCGGCTGAATGAAGAATCTTTTATAAAGAATCTGAATATTTTCAGTAATTTGAAGTTTCGTATTGGCTGGGGTAAAACTGGTAGCTCTTATGGTGACGGCTCTAAATCTATTGCCCAGATTTCAACAAGTAAGATGTATTATTATTGGTGGAATGGGGTAAATTACACAGAACAGATGGGAGCTGCCAAAGACAAGGAAATTGATACGAATCTTCATTGGGAAACGAATGAACAGACCAATTGGGGTATTGATATGGGATTTATGGACAATGCCTTGAATGTAACATTGGATTATTTTATACGTAATTCTTATGATTTGTTGCTGGATCGTAATATGCGTCCTTCTACAGGTTTTACTTCCATTTATACGAATGCCGGTAAAATCCAAAATAAAGGATTTGAATTTGCTGTGAATTATCGTAAGACTTTTGGTGACTGGTTTGTCAATGTGGGAGTGAATGGTTCTGCACTTAGGAATAAAGTAAAGGAAGTCGGTGATCCTATTTTTGCTACAGAGGCTTCGAAGGGATATGAATGGGACAACCATTCCATTATTAAGAATGGATATGCCATAGGTTCGTTTTATGGCTATCGCGTAAAAGGAATTTTTCAAAATCAGGCCGAAATTGATGCTCTTAACAATGCGTCTTCCACTGGTAAATACCAATCCGGTTCTACACAACCCGGTGATTACTATTATTGGGATAAAGATGGCAATGGATATATCAATGCGGACGATAAGGATATAATAGGCAATGGATTTCCTAAACTGACTTATGGTATCTCTATTAATGCCAATTATCGTAAATGGGATTTTATGCTTTATGGTTATGGAGTTTACGGGCAAGATATTCTATCGTATTCGGCCATGAGTCTGTCTTCCATCCATAATTCAACGGGTGAATTCCAGAATTGCTTACAAGAATATATAAGTAATGCGTGGACACCAGAGAATCACAGTACCAAATATGCCCGTATGACGGTTTCGGACAATAATAAGAATACACGTGTGTCTGATGCTTGGATTAAAAAAGGTGATTTCTTCAAACTTCAAAATATTCAGGTCGGTTATACCTTTGATTGGGGAATGAGAATCTATGGGAGCATTGAGAATTTATTCACGATTTCTTCCTATAATAAATACGGTGATCCGGAGATAGGTACGGGGAGATTGAATTTGGTGGGATATGATTCAGGCCGTTATCCCTATCAGAGAACTTATAGTGTGGGTATTAGTTTACAATTTTAAAAAATAAGAATATGAGAAAGAACAAAATATTATCTGTTATCGGTGGATTGGCAGCCTTTATATTTACTTCATGTGATGGTATATTTGATGTGGATTATTATACATTTTTGCCCGAAGATTATATATTTACCAATGAATCTACTATTGAGGAGGGGCTATTGGGATGTTACGAATTGCTTTATCCGAATAGTTTCGGAGGAAGTTCGTGGGGGGTACGTCCTCATATGATGCTTGCGAACTTACCTACTTTAGATGTACAAGCTTCCGGATGGGATTTTAATTATTGCAAGTATGAGTGGACTGCTTCCGAGAGCCAGTTTCGTTATTCATGGAAGTGCTCGTATGCTGCTATCAGTCGTATAAATAGTCTGCTTGCGGGAATGGAGAGTGTCAAGGAATCCGTATTTAAGGAAGGGATAAAGGCGAAAAATGAAGTTATTGCTCAAGCCCGTGCCTTGCGTGCGTATAATTATATTTATTTAGGTAAGAACTTTGGACGTGTACCAATGTTGATGACCGGTGAAAACTACTCAACCTCTCCTGCCAAGCCTCGTCCTGAAACAGCTGATGAAATGTGGAAGCTCATTATTGAGGATTTGGAATATGCGACTGGTGTGCTTGATTGGCAACCGTTAAATGGCCAGTATGGGCGTATAACGAAAGGTATGTGTCTGGCCTATTTAGCTGAGGCTTATATGTATAATAATGATTATGATTCTGCCAAGCAAAGGTTGAAGCAGATTATTGATAGTAAGACTTATGAATTACTTCCTTGTTTTGCTTCAGTTCACGATATGGGAAATTATTGGTCGAAAGAAAGTGTTTGGGAACATTCCTTCTATAAATTCTCTACAATGACCAGTAGTGCGAGTAAACTTACTGATGCCTTGATTCAGATGGGTTACCGTTGTGCTTCTATGGAACATGCAGGTTATGGCTCATTCTGCTTGTCATGGGAGTTTTATAATTCGTTTGAACCGGGTGATAAACGAAAGCAGTATTCGTGTGTTGCATTGGGTGAAAACAATCCTTATACCGGTGAAGCTATAGGGGTTGATCCTGCTTATAATGCAGAGTTTGTAGGGACAGACCATAATCCGAATGTTTATACATTGAAATATTGGCGGGAACAGCATGGAGCCATGAAAAAAGATCATAACTATAATCCTTGTTCACTTACCATGAAACGATATGCAGGTGTATTGTTGGATTACGCAGAGTGCTGTTTCCGTACCAACGATGAGGCAACCGGTTGGGAAATAATCAAGCAGATTCGCAACAGGGCGTGGGGAAATCTGGAAACTGGGATGTCGGGTGAATATGTGTTTGGTTTTGAGGATCTTTCTTATGTAAGAGATGATTATAAACTTAATAAGGTAAAAGTAGAGGTACCTGATGCTAAGAGCTTCTATACCAGATATAAGGCAGAAAAAGGATATACGGCAGATGTATGGTTAGTGGCTCTGACGATTGAACGCCGTCATGAGTTCAACATTGAATTTGAATTGTGGTATGATTTATGTCGATCGGGAATGGCCGAACAGTTTATCAATTGCGAATATCCGATGAATGAAGGTTGGACGAAACGCGATTTTCCGTTCTATGACTACTACATGCTTTTTCCGATTCCTACGGATGAGATTTTGAATAATGATCTTATTAATGAAGAAGACCAGAATCCCGGATATTAAAAATAATAACCTATAAATTTTTAGTATATGAAACGATTGAGGTGTATTTGCATTTTACTGTTTTTGTTTAGTCTGGCTTATGCTCAGCAAGCAAAATATGTATTCTATTTTATTGGTGATGGAATGGGAGTAAATCAAGTGAATGGTACGGAAATGTATCTTGCGGAGCAGGAAGGCCGTATTGGAGTAAAACCATTGTTGTTTACTGCATTTCCCATTACGGGTTTTGCTACAACATTTTCTGCTTCCAATTCTGTTACTGATTCTTCGGCTGCGGGGACAGCTCTTGCCACCGGAAAAAAAACATATAATGGAGTTATTAGTATGGATAATGAAAGGAATGTCCTTCAAACTGTTGCTGAACAAGCGAAAAGGTCCGGTCGGAAAGTGGGCATAGCAACAAGTGTCAGCGTGGACCATGCAACTCCTGCTGTGTTTTATGCTCATCAACCGGATCGTAACATGTATTACGAAATAGCTCTCGATCTTCCAAAGGCTGGATTCGACTTTTATGCAGGTAGTGGCTTTTTGAAGCCTGCAACTTTTGCCAATGGGAAAGAAGCACCAACAGTTTTTCCTGTCTTTGAGGAGGCTGGATATGCGATAGCCAGAGGTCTGGATGATTTTAAAATAAAAGCTGCACAAGCCGGTAAGATGATTCTTATCCAGAAAGATGGTGCATCGCCTTCCAGTTTACCTTATGCTATCGACCGTAAGGAAGGGGATATGACATTGGCACAAATTACGGAAAGTGCCATCTCTTTCTTGACCAAGGACCGGGATAAAGGTTTCTTTTTAATGGTTGAAGGTGGGAAAATAGATCATGCCTGCCATGGTAATGACGCTGCTACTGCTTTTGAAGAGGTCATTGATATGGATAATGCGGTGAAAGTGGCTTATGAGTTTTACAAGAAACATCCGAAGGAAACTTTGATTGTTGTTACGGCTGACCATGAAACGGGTGGTATGGGTTTAGGGACTATCAAATACGAGTTGTCACTGAAATCTTTGGCTAGTCAGAAGCAATCTCAAGATATCTTGCGGAAAGATAAAAACAATAAAGTTTCTTGGGAGGATATACAATCATTATTGGCTGATAAAATGGGCTTCTGGAAGGAACTGCCATTATCTTGGGAGCAAGAAAGGATGTTGCGTGATGAATACGAACTTTCTTTTAGAAGAAGGAAAGCTGTTTTTGAAGAGACTCTTTATGCACGTACTGAACCTCTTGCTGCCGCAGCCAAGAAAGTGATGAACCAGATTGCCATGGTGGGGTGGACGAGTGTAAATCATACAGCTGGATATGTACCGGTTTTTGCTATAGGCATCGGTTCCGAACTGTTTAAAGGAAAGATGGACAATACGGAAATCCCGAAACGAATAGCGAAAGCTGCTGGATATAAATGACAATAGGTATGGAAAAGGCCATTCTAATTCAAATGATTGGAATGGCCTTATTTTTTAGCTGTTATTTATTGAATAGAAATCAGTCGCAGACTCTCTGCCGGAACCTGAACCCTACTGTGGCTTGTATACATTGATAAGATTGATTTCAGTATTCAGAGGTAAATTCTCAGAGGAACTGCCTACCCTGATGATGGCAGGACCTTCTTCGAAAGTCCAACCATGTTTCTTTTCGTCCCAATGGCACAACTGTTCCAGAGGTATGGAGATAGTAATTTCTTTACTTTCTCCGGCTTTTAGGGCTACTCGCTGGAAACCTTTCAGCTCGTGTGCCGGACGTTCGATGGCAGATTGAGGGCGTGTGATGTAGACTTGTGCTACTTCTTCCGCATTCATTTTTCCTATATTATCTAATGTGAAACTGACGTCCACTTGGCTTTTGTTGATTTTGGCTTGCAACGCTGAATATTGGAAATTTGCATAAGAGAGTCCATGGCCGAATGGATAAAGAGGAGATATATTCTTAGTGGCATACCAGCGATAACCCACAAAGATGTCTTCGGCATAATCAGCTTCGGCTTTTTGCTCTGCACGGAATTTATCTCTGTTTACGAGGTCTACGAATACATCGCGTGGCCTTTCTGGTTGTTGCTGAGGGTAAACCCCTAAATGATAGGCTGGCGAATCTTCCAGTTTTATAGGAAAAGTGAAAGGTAATTTCCCCGAAGGCGAAATTTTCCCGGACAGTACATCTGCTAAGGCATGTCCTCCCTCTGAGCCATTAAACCAAGATACTAGAATACTTGAAGAGTTTTTTTCTATTGTCTGCAAATCAACAGGACCACCAATTACCATTACCGAAACAATGTTTGGATTGGCTTTGGCTATGTTCTGTATTAATTCGTCCTGATGCGATGGTAAAGTGATGTTTTTGCGGTCAGAACCTTCTGTTTCCACTTCGCGGTTGTTGCCTCCGACAAAGATGACCAAGTCCGCCTCTTTGGCTAAGGCAATCGCTTCTTGAACCAGCCGTTCGCTTTTTTCTCTGATTTCTTTCTCTGATGAGGCTGTTTCGCTGCTGTTGCGCTTGTGCCGTGAGGAACGTTCCTGCGGCAGGTAACCTTGTGCATACTTGATTTTGACATTGGTTCCCTCATAAGCCTTCTGTAGTCCTTCCAAGGGTGTAATTTCATATAAAGCCTTGACACCGGCACCTACACCGCCCGTAGCCATATGCCGGACTGCATTGTCTCCGATGACGGCTATGTCCTTCACTTTTTCGGTGTTTATGGGCAGCAGTCCGGAGTTTTTGAGCAATACGATGCTTCTGGAAGCTACTTCATAGGCAATCTGCTGCTGGGCAGGCAGGGAAGTCATTTGGGTATTGGCTTCTTCTTTGGGAACAGCCGGGATAGCCAGCCGCACACGAAGCAGGTTCCTTACTTTCTCGTCAATGACTTTTTCCGAGACGACACCGGCTTGTACCGAATCGAGCAATGCCTTACCAAAATATCTGTCGTTGGGCATCTCTACATCAAGACCTCCCAGTGCAGCTTTTGTGGTGGAGTGGGTGCCTCCCCAGTCGGAAATGACGATACCCTTAAATCCCCATTCACCGCGTAGGATTTTATTCAGGAGGCGGTCATTCTCCGAGCACCATTCACCTGACACTTTATTGTAAGCAGCCATTACACCGTAGGCATTGGCTTTCTTCACAGCCGCCTCAAAAGGGGCGAGGTAAATTTCTCTCATGGCACGTTCGGAAACTTTTACGTCTACGAATCCGCGCATGTTTTCTTGGTTGTTCAGTGCATAATGTTTCAGACAGACAGCTTCCTGATGGTCTTGTGCACCTAATGTATAGTTGACAGCCAGTTCACCACTCAGTAGGGGGTCTTCACTTAAATATTCGTAAGTACGTCCTCCGGTTGGGATGCGTTGTATGTTGATGGCCGGCCCTAAGATCATGTCTTTACCCCGGAGTTTAGCTTCGGCAGCCATTCCCTCTCCGTATTTGTATGCCATTTCCGTGCTCCATGTAGCTGCAAGGGCAGAGCCTGTCGGGAAGAAAGTGGCGGAATCGGTGCTTAAATGCAAGGAGTTCCATGAATGCGGTTCCATTTCTTCGCGAATGCCGAAGGGACCGTCGGCATATTCTATGTCAGGTATATTCAGACGTTCGACACCTGCCGATGAAAACATGTTTTTTCCGTGGAGCATGTTTATTTTTTCTTCCAGTGTCATTTCTGCTATGATGTTTGTGATTTCGTCCTCGTGTTGTGTCAGGGGATTGACCTTTTCATTGGTAGGACTACATGCAGAGAAACATCCTCCTATGCAAATTAGTAATGATAATGTTGAGTGTTTCATGGTATGATTTTTTTATTGTTATCTTGTTGTCAATGTAAAATGGAGGATACTGGGAGCATCACCTACTTGCGGTCCTCCCCAGTCTGTCTGGTCACCGTTGAGGATACGGAGCATTTTGAAATCACCGTTCTCATCATAGAATCCTTCTTGTACTTTCAGGTACTGCCAGGCTTTTCCTTGTTTTTTCCCTATTGGTTCGAAAGTGAACCGGCAATTAGTACCGATACCGATGAATTCGTTTTCGCCAAGTTGGATAATCATGGCCTTTCCGTTGACCGGACGCTTTTCGGCGGCAGCGGTTTGCCCTCCACGGGTGTTGCCGAATTTGATGATGGCTTTCCAACTGCCTAAGCTGACGTACTGTTCTGAATGGTCGGAAGACTCTATGACAGGGTGTATCCTGTCTTCTGCACTCCATTCAGCCAGCAAGTGTGCCATCGGTTTTAGTATTTCATATTCAGCGGATAAGGGGGATTGCCTTTGCATGTCTGGAGAAAAGTTCCTCCGTTGGTCTACGCCGAATGGGGAAAAGCCGATTCCTTTTGCGATGGTATGATAAAGGAATCTCGGGCTTCCGATGGTTTCGGGAACCATTAATGCGTTATCGGGGCGGGCATATAGTTCGAGCACTTTCAGGACCGCCTTGTCATCACGGAGGTAGATGTCCGGAGCGACGAAGTCGATGTCAGGGGCTGCGGCTTTCCAGATGGATATGACATTGTCCGTTACACCGCCGCTTTCATAGTGGTCTGCTGTGGGATTCGTCAGAGGATCTCTTAAGGCAACATTGATGTATAGGGGAAGCGGATAAATTTCTTTTCCTGCTTTGGCCACATAATTGATATAACGGGCTACGTGCCATGCATGGAAATATTCGTCTGCCCGTTCGCCAAAGACTTCCTTCCAGCTCCCTTTTGCATTTTTCGGTACATTCAGTTCTTTACAAACAGTGGGTGTCAGAATTTCTTGGGGAATGGAGCCTTCGAATAGTTTTTGGGCTTTCTTCGAATAGTCTCTTACGCTGCCCCATGTCCCCGGTTCATTCTCCACTTGTACCATGATGACCGTATGTTGTGTATCTGCTTCCTTCAGATAACCCATGAATCTGGCGAAAGCTTTGGCATCCGCTTTCATCGCTTCTTCACAATGCGGACTGGGAGAGTCTACTTCTTGACCATTTTTGCCGATAACATTGGGATACTTCTTAGAATCTGTTTTCATCCATTCGGGCATGTAGTGATTGCTTCCGTTCTTCCAGGTGGCAAACCAGAGGAAGATAAGTCTCATATTGTTTTGCCGTGCCTGATTTAATACTGACTGCACTTGTGAGAAGCCGAACTTACCTTCTTGAGGTTCCAGTTGTTCCCAATATACCGGTATTTCCAATGTGTTGGCATGCATTTCTTTCATCACATTCCATACATTGGGCAGCATGGAGGCCCAGTTGGATGAGTTTCCGCATTGTCCTCCCAGAACAAAGAAAGGTTTGTTGTCCACCAAGAGTGTGTAACGTCCGTTTTTCTGTATAAGCTTGGGGATGGATGTGTCTGTTTGTGCTGACAGCCACGTTGTGGTAAGTAGCATGGCGATGCAAAAAGCCCATGCCTTGTAATTGGAGATTTGTTTCATGCTTGTTGATTTTGAAAAGGTTATTATTTGGCAAAGATGCTGATTCTTTTCGTGAAACGGCTCTCTCTTTTGTGTCTGATAAGGGAGGATAATGTTTCCCGTTTATTATTTGTTGGCAATAACTGTTTCTGCAAGCATAAACCGGAGTAAAACCTATTCTTCCGGTGTCTCTTCAGCATCTTGTTCCGGATACTGTCCATCTTCTTCTTCTTCGTTGGTTTGTATTTTTCTGCTATGTTGCCTTATGAATTCGGAAGGGCTGATGTTGAACTCATCTTTAAAATGTTTGGAGAACACTTTGGGTGAGTTATAGCCCAATATGTAGGCAATCTCTGAGATTTGCATCTGGCTTTCTGTCAGGAGTTGTTGTGCCCGTTTCATGCGGATGGTCCTGATGAATTCGATGGGTTTCTTTCCCGTTATCTTAATCATCTTCTTGTAGAAGTAGCTGCGTGATATGTTCAGGCTGCTGGCAAGTTCCTCGACGGAAAATTCCGTTTCATTTATATTGTCTTCTACAATGGCGATGGCCTTTTCTATCAATTGCTGGTCAAGGGGGGTAATGGTGATGCGGCTGGGTTCGATCTTTATCTCCTGATTGAAGATTTCTTGCCGTTTTATATTCATTTCAATCATTTTGCAGATACGGA
>OIAD01000638.1_pt1 | contig 15696 bp, 15 predicted proteins | sample 1580601 | NCBI WGS metagenome assembly OIAD01 (sample SAMEA3882554, study PRJEB24775) | human gut metagenome | biome: human-associated habitat; feature: intestine environment; material: feces | place: Netherlands | collected 2009/2010
TCAGGTATTGTTGGGCTTGGTCTAGAGGTTTTGTATGAATTAAAATTTAATCATCTAGATATACTTTATAAAGAGATACTAGATTTAATATATTTTAGGATAAAGTATAGTATTAGCAATGATAATATTGTTGAAAATAATGGAATTTATGATGGAAAACTAGGCATAGTTTTATTTTTAGTAGAATATTATAAGTTGACGAAAGATGATATTATCCTTTTAGAGGCAAAAAGACTGTTTACTGAAGCTAGTCATGCTATTGTCCAAAAGGAAAATTATATTGAATTTGTTAATAGTTTTTCTGATAGTATTTCCACTCCCTATGTAAATGATGGCTTATCTGGTTATGTTTTATTGTCTTTACAGTTATGGGAGTTAACTGGTGATGAAAACTATTTTAAGAAAGAATATATTCGTTTTTTGACAAATATTTCATTTTGTAAGCGTAGAGATTTATTTTCTGGACAACTGGGGATATCCTATGTTTTATATAAAGTTTCGCAGTCAAATTTTAGTACTATACAAGAATTAAATCTGACGAATAAAGCGATGAGACAGCTGTCTAACTCTTCAATATTCGAGTTCAGAGAAAAGAATCGATTACATATCTATGATTATTATCCTAATAATGAGGAGAGAGATGTAACTCATGAGTATCAATTTATGTTTAATCTATTTCTTACCCATCAGGAGGTTTAAATGCAGCTTTTTTTACAACACAAGCCTTATAGGGTTTTGACCCTATCCATCTTGTTAGGTATCTTTGGGACCACCTTGTTTGACTTGGTTTCGGTTCTCTATGCGGCTACCTTCCCTAATCCAGAATTGGCGGTGGGGTTGGCGAGTTTGATTACCTCGCTTCCCTATGTTTTTGATTTTATTGTGGGTTATGTCTCTGATCGAGCGTCAAATAGCTTTAAGGCCATGAAATTGGTACGCTGGTTGCAGATGAGTTTATATGTCTTTTTTGGGGTGTTAACCTTGCTTAAACCTAGTTGGTGGGTCTTCGTCTTGGTCCTAGCCATCAACTTTATGAGTGATATTATTGGTAATTACACTGCCTATCTCAATCTTTCCCTCAATCGTCGGGTGGTAGATGAGGAGAATTTTTCCTTAGCCATCTCTTTTCGTAAGGGAATGTCTAATATCGTCACCTTAGCGGGAAAGAGCGTGGGTGTCATGCTCATTGCCCTGCTGGCTCATAACTATTTCTTGTTTGCCTTGATTAATGTTTTGGTTTTCTTGGCTTCTTATCTGGTCTTGCGACGAGGGCGAAAACTTTTTGACCATCTTGATGAACCAATACCTGAGTCCAAAGAACAACAAGCAGAATCCTTAAAAGCCCTGATTTGTCAGTTTGTCAGGGACACCATAACCAATTTCACCTTTCTCAAATCCCAGTCCTCTATTTTTAATTTGGTCATGATTTACTCTAGTATGAACCTGCTCTCGTCAGCCATGGCCACCCTGTTGATGATTTATCTCTTATCGGTCAAGGAGTTGCAGTTGGGGTCTTATGCTGTGACTATCACAGTCTTTGAGTCTATTGAATTGGTTGCTTTCTTTTTAGGATCACTTTTTCCGTTCGACTTTTACCGCAAGTGGTCCATTAGGTCCAACCTGCTTTTTGAGAATAGTCTAGCATTGTTGATGATTATCAGTATCTTTGTATGGCACAATCCCATTGTCCTCTTTACCTTGCTTTTTCTTTCTTCTTATGCGACAGCCATTTCCAATCCAAAATCAGATACCATCGTCATCTTCTCCATTGTCGAAGAGCGACAGAACGCTGTCTTTAGTATCTTTTCAACCATTGTCACAGCGACTGTACCCCTGGGTGCAGCTGTGATTTTGGCCTTAAACCAGTCCTTGGGTGCTACTTGGTCATGGACTCTCTTGGCTTTCTTGGCGGTATTTAATATAGGTTATACCTGTTTTTGGAAGGAAGAGACACGGGCAGTATCTTAAACCTATTATCATTTTTAAGTCTAGCTGCGGTTGGACTTTTTATTTTTCCTTGCAAAACCTCTGTGTTTCCGATATAATTAACTGGTTAAGTAAATGGAGAAAGTAATGATAGAACTAGAAGAACAAGTAAATCAATTGATTAATCAAATTTTGCTTAAGGCTGAAAATCAGTATGAGCTCCTCATTGGTCAGTGCCGAAGTAAGGTTAAGTTGACCAACACCCAGGAGCATATTCTCATGCTTTTGTCTGAGGGGCAAAAGACCAATTCTGAGTTGGCTAAGGCTCTCAATGTCAGCCAGGCTGCTGTTACCAAGGCAGTAAAAACCTTGGTCAAAGAGGGCATGTTGGAGGGTAAGAAAGACAAGGATGATGGGCGCGTGACCTATTTCGTCTTGACACAAGAAGCTCAACCTATTGCCCAAGAGCATAAGGAACACCACCAAGAGACCCTTGGGGTTTATCGTCTGTATTGGATCAGTTTGATCATCAAGAGCGTCAGGTTATTGGCCGTTTCTTGATAAAATTAGCAGAAAAAATAGAGGAATAAGATGCGTTATATTACAGTTGAAGGTCTGAGCTTCCAGTATGATGCGGAGCCCGTTCTGGACAATATTCACTATCATTTGGATTCTGGGGAGTTTGTGACCCTGACTGGGGAAAATGGAGCTGCCAAGTCAACGCTTATTAAGGCTACCCTAGGAATTCTCAAGCCTAAGAAGGGGATTGTGACGATTTCTGATATTAACAAAGATGGTAAGAAGCTTCGCATGGCCTATCTACCACAGCAAATTGCCAGCTTTAATGCAGGATTCCCAAGTACTGTTTATGAGTTTGTCAAGTCAGGTCGCTACCCCCATAAGGGGTGGTTCCGTCGTTTGAACAAACATGACTTAGAGCATGTTCAACGTGCTCTAGAGTCTGTAGGTATGTGGGAAAATCGTTACAAGCAGATTGGACATCTCTCAGGTGGTCAAAAGCAACGTGCTGTCATTGCTCGTATTTTCGCTTTAGATCCTGATATCTTTGTTTTGGATGAGCCAACGACAGGGATGGATGCAGGGACAGCCAATACCTTTTACGAACTCATGCACCACTCTGCTCATAATCATGGCAAGTCTGTCTTAATGATTACCCATGACCCAGAGGAAGTCAAGGAGTACACAGACCGTAATATTCACCTGGTTCGTAACCAGAAATTGCCTTGGCGTTGTTTCAATATCCATGAAAAGGATGGAGAGGAGCACAAACATGATTAGTGAATTATTAGCCTATGATTTTATGCAACGTGCTATTCTCGCCGTGATTGCTATCAGTATCTTTTCGCCAATTTTGGGACTCTTCTTAATTCTTCGTCGTCAGAGTCTGATGAGCGATACTTTGAGTCACGTGTCCCTAGCTGGGGTGGCTGTTGGAATTTTCTTGGGACAATCAACCACTTGGATGACCCTTGTGGTTGTGGTTATTGCTGCTTTAGTTTTGGAATACCTCAGGGTCAGTTACAAGCATTATATGGAGATTTCAACAGCTATCCTCATGTCAATGGGATTGGCAGTGGCTCTTATTCTTAGTAACAAGGCGGGTAGCAGTAGTATGAGTTTGGATAGCTATCTTTTCGGTTCTATTATCACGATTAGCTCTGAGCAGGTGCATGCTCTCTTTGTGATTGCGGCTATTGTACTGATCTTGACTCTCCTCTTTATTCGTCCTATGTATCTTTTGACTTTTGACGAAGACACTGCTCATGTAGATGGCTTACCAGTACGTCTCATGTCGCTCCTCTTCAATATTGTGACAGGGATAGCGATTGCCCTGATGATTCCAGCAGCAGGAACACTTTTGGTTTCTACCATCATGATTCTCCCAGCAGCTATTGGTATGAAAATAGGTCAGACCTTCAAGTCTGTTATTTTCTGGGCTATTAGTATTGGTTTGGTTGGAATGCTCTCTGGTATCTTTATTTCCTATTATTGGGAAACACCAGCTAGTGCGACCATTACTCTTATCTTCATCGTCTTCTTTGGTCTGGTATCAATCTTTAGGCCTCTCTTAAAAGCAGAGTAAGTATATAGAAGAAAAGAGCTTGAGAAATCGAGCTCTTTTTGTGATATACTAAAGTGGTTTTTTAGATTTGAGTTAAAAATAATGGTAGATTTCTAGTCAGAAAAAATCAGTCAGATTCTGCTATTGTCTGTCATAAATCGTAGCAAAAACAAAAAGGAGGAAATATGGAAATCTTTTTAACAAGTATATCTGGAATTCTAGTCATCCTGGGTATGATTTTAGTGGGCTTCGTCATGGGGGAAAAAGGCTGGTTTGATGACAAGTCGCGTGGCCTAATCGCTAAGATGGTCACCCAAATTGCCTTGCCCTGCTATATGCTTTATACCATCACGCAGCGTTTCACAGCAGCAGACCTGCTTAAGATGTTGCCAGAATTACGTTTTCCTGCTCTGTCTATGGTGATTTTGTTTGGAATTGCAACAGCAGTGGCTAGGATTTTTGCAGTCAGAAAGGATCGTCGTGGACTCTTTATTTCCATGTTTTTTAATTCTAATACGATCTTCGTGGGACTACCAATCAACCAAGCTCTTTTTGGAGATGCTAGTATTCCCTATGTTCTGATCTATTACATGTGTAATACGACTTTTTTCTGGACCTTGGGGACCTATCTCATCCAGCGAGATGGTGAAGGAGAAGCTGAGTTTGATTTAAAAACTAGTTTAAATAAGATTTTTTCTCCCCCTCTTATGGGTTTTATCATAGGTCTTATTATCGTTATTCTTCATATTCAGTTACCGACATTTTTAACCAGTGATTTGCAGTATTTAGGTAGTTTAACAACTCCTTTATCTATGATTTTTATCGGTTTGTCAGTGTCTAATGCAGGAGTTAAGCAGTTGGTTCTGAAAAAAGACCAGGTATTAATTCTGCTAGGACGCTTTGTGGTTGCCCCGGTTTTGATGGCTGCAATCGTTTATTGGTCCTCCTTACCAACTTTGATGAAGCAAGTTTTTATCATCCAGTCGGCTATGCCTGTCATGACCAATGCACCTGTGGTTGCTAAACTCTACGGAGCTGATAGTGATTACGCTGCTATCATGGTGACTGAGACTACCCTCGCGACCATGATCGTTATCCCAATTCTCATGGTTTTGATGGCCTAATAAATGTCTGAGTCATCCAGTTTTTGCTGGTGGCCTCTTTTTGTAAAAAAAATCAAAAAAGTTTAAGAAAACGCTTTACAAATTATCAAAAGGTGCTATAAAGATTATATAATCTATGCAAACGCTCGCATCGAATATGGGAGGAAATGAAATGAATAAGCTAAAAGAAAACTTTGGCTTTGATTTCTGGCAAAAGTTTGGTAAGGCCCTCATGGTTGTTATCGCGGTTATGCCAGCAGCAGGTCTTATGATCTCTATCGGTAAAACGATTGCCATGATTAATCCAAACGCGGCACCACTCGTTATTACAGGTGGATTTCTTGAGCAAATTGGTTGGGGGATTATCGGTAACCTTCACATCTTGTTTGCCCTTGCCATTGGTGGTAGTTGGGCTAAGGAACGTGCAGGAGGTACTTTTGCAGCAGGTTTTGCATTTATCTTGATTAACCGCTTGACTGGTTCAATCTTTGGTGTTACTTCAGATATTCTTGCTGATAAGGGTGCTACAGTTCACACACTTCTTGGTCAAATCAATCAAGGTGTCTGACTACTTCATCAGTGTTTTGGAAGCTCCAGCCCTTAACATGGGTTGTATTTGTAGGTATCATCTCTGGTTTCATCGGAGCTACTGCTTACAACAAATACTATAACTTCCGTAAATTGCCAGAAGCTTTATCATTCTTCAATGGTAAACGTTTCGTACCATTCGTAGTTATTCTTCGTTCAGCTATCGCAGCTATCGTCCTTGCTATCGTATGGCCAGTTATCCAATCAGGAATCAACGGCTTTGGTATGTGGATTGCCAACTCGAAAGAAAATGCTCCAATTTTGGCACCGTTCTTGTTCGGTACATTGGAACGTCTTCTCTTGCCGTTTGGTCTCCACCACATGTTGACTATTCCAATTAACTACACTCAATTGGGTGGTACTTATGAAGTCTTGACTGGTGCTGCAAAAGGTACTAAAGTTTTGGGTCAAGAGCCACTCTGGCTCGCATGGGTTACTGACCTTGCTAACCTTAAAGGTGCGCATCCAGATCAATATAAACACCTTCTTGAAGCCTATACACCAGCTCGTTTCAAAGTTGGTCAAATGATTGGTTCATTTGGTATCTTGATGGGTATGGTGGTAGCTATCTACCGTAACGTTGATGATGATAAGAAACATCAATACAAAGGGATGTTGACTGCAACTGCACTTGCAACATTCTTGACAGGGGTAACAGATCCTATCGAGTACATGTTCATGTTCGTAGCTACTCCACTTTACATCATTTACGCATTTGTACAAGGTGCTGCCTTTGCAATGGCTGACATCGTTGACCTCCGTGTTCACTCATTCGGTTCTATCGAATTCTTGACACGTACACCTCTCGCTATTAACACTGGTTTGGCGATGGATATCATTAACTTCATTTGGGTAACTGTACTCTTTGGTGTTATCATGTTCTTCATTGCAAACGTCATGATTAAGAAATTTGATTACGCAACACCAGGACGTAATGGTAACTACGAACAAAATGACGATTCTTCAGAATCTGCTGGCTCAGCAGGTGCTGGAACAAGCTCAGCAAGCTCACAAGTTATAAACATCATCAACCTTCTTGGTGGACGTGCTAACATTGTCGATGTTGATGCATGTATGACTCGTCTCCGTGTTACTGTTAAAAATGCTGAAAAAGTCGGAACTGAAGAACAATGGAAAGCTGAAGGTGCCTAAGGGTCTTGTTATTAAAGGCCAAGGTGTCCAAGATATCTACGGTCATAAAGTTGACATCTTGAAATCTGATATCCAAGACGTACTTGATTCAGGTGAAGTTATCCCTGAAACACTTCCAAGTCAAGTGACTGCTGTTCAAAAAGCAGAAGCTCAATTCAAAGGTGTGACTGAAGATGTTCACTCAGTTGCAGACGGTCAAGTTATCAACATTGAAGATGTAAAAGATCCAGTATTTTCACAAAGAATGATGGGTGATGGTTTCGCTGTAGAACCAGAAAACGGTAAGATTGTTTCTCCATTAGCTGGTAAAGTTTCAAGCATTTTCCCAACTAAACATGCTCTTGGTTTGGTATCAGATAATGGACTTGAAGTTTTGGTTCACATAGGACTTGATACTGTTAGTCTTGAAGGTAAACCATTTGAGGTTAAAGTTACTGAAGGACAAACTGTTGCTGCTGGTGATCTCTTAGTGAAAGCAGATCTTGCAGCTATCCGTGAAGCTGGACGTGAAACTTCAACAGTAGTTGTCTTCACCAATACAGACGCGATTAAATCAGTTAAAGTAGAACATACAGGAAAATTGGTAGCTAATGCTCCAGTTGCAAAAGTAGAACTTTAATTTGTTAAATAATAATCAAGCAGACAGCCCAGGGGCTGTCTTGTTTGTAAAAGACCTTGTTGTCATTTCTATATGTAAGTGTCAGATAAAGGATAAGATTATGAAATTTCTAACCTTAAATACCCATAGTTGGATAGAAGAAGATGCAGAAGGAAAATTCCAAACCCTAAAGGAACAAATCCTTAAGGCTCAATATGATATCATTTGTTTCCAAGAAGTTAATCAGGAAATAGAGACGGCAGCTGTAGAAACGGATGCTTACTATCATGTGCTACCATCAGCAACATCAATCCACCAAGATCACTTTGTCCGTTTGCTTGTGGAAAAATTAGCTGAAGAGGGACTTCAATATCATTGGACGTGGGCTTATAATCACATTGGTTATGACCACCTTAATGAAGGTGTTGCTGTCTTGTCACGCCAACCATTGACAGCTAGCGAAATTTTAGTTTCAGATGTTGATGATCCAACAGACTATCATACACGCCGTGTGGCAGTGGCTGAGACGACTGTAGATGGCCGAGAAGTTGCTGTTGCTAGTATCCATCTTTCATGGTGGGATAAAGGTTTCCAAGAAGAGTGGGCACGCATTGAGGAACGTTTCCAATCTATTGGCAAACCTCTTATCCTAGCAGGGGACTTTAATAACCCAGCAGGTCGAGAAGGTTACCAAACTATATTAGCCAGTCCGCTCAAACTTCAGGATAGCTTCCAAGTGGCTCAAAAAACAAATGGAAGCTATACAGTTGGACCTGGTATCGATGGTTGGAAAGGTAATGAAGAACCTTTACGTATTGACTATGTTTTTGCAAGCCAAGAGTGGGCAGTAAATCGCCTTAGTGTCATTTTTGATGGGAACAATCAATCTCTAGTAAGTGATCATTATGGCCTTGAAGCAGGACCTTACATTTAAATAGTAACTGTAACCTATCATGACCTAATGAGGGTAAAAAAACATTGTCAAAAGATAAATAAAAGAGTAAACTAGAAGCTGTAATTGAATTTTTATAAGGAGAGACTAATGGCTCATATTAAATTTGACTATTCAAAAGTTTTGGATAAATTTGTAGCACCACACGAAGTAGATAACCTTCAAGCACAAGTAACAGTAGCAGACGAAATGATCCGCAAAGGAACAGGCCCAGGTGCTGACTTCCTTGGATGGCGTGACCTTCCAGAGAACTACGATCGTGAAGAGTTTGATCGTATTTTGAAAGCTGCTGAAAAAATCAAAGAAGAAAGCGACGTTTTGGTTGTTATCGGTATCGGTGGTTCTTACCTTGGTGCTAAAGCAGCTATTGACTTCTTGAGCAATCACTTTGCTAACCTTCAAACAAAAGAAGAACGTAAAGCACCACAAATCGTTTATGCTGGGAACTCTATTTCATCAACTTACCTCGCTGACTTGCTTGAGTATGTTGAAGGTAAAGATTTCTCAGTTAACGTTATCTCTAAATCAGGAACAACAACTGAACCAGCTATCGCTTTCCGTTTGTTCAAGGAACTTCTTGTTAAGAAATACGGTCAAGAAGAAGCTAACAAACGTATCTACGCAACAACTGACCGCCAAAAAGGTGCTGTTAAGGTTGAAGCAGACGCTAACGGTTGGGAAACATTTGTTGTTCCAGATGATATCGGTGGACGCTTCTCAGTATTGACAGCTGTAGGTCTATTGCCAATTGCAGTTTCAGGGGCTGATATCAAAGCCCTCATGGAAGGTGCTAACGCTGCACGTAAAGAGTACTCTTCATCTAAAATCTCTGAAAATGAAGCTTACCAATACGCTGCAATTCGTAACATCCTTTACCGTAAAGGTTACACAACTGAAATCTTGGCAAACTACGAACCATCACTTCAATACTTCGCTGAGTGGTGGAAACAATTGGCTGGTGAGTCAGAAGGTAAAGACCAAAGAGGTATCTACCCAACCTCAGCAAACTTCTCAACTGACTTGCACTCTCTTGGCCAATTTATCCAAGAAGGTACACGTAATCTATTTGAAACTGTTGTTCGTGTAGACAAACCACGTAAAAACGTTGTTATTCCTGAATTGGCTGAAGACCTTGATGGACTGGGTTACCTCCAAGGCAAAGATGTTGACTTTGTTAACAAGAAAGCAACAGACGGTGTTCTTCTTGCTCATACAGATGGTGACGTGCCTAACATGTTCATTACTATCCCTGAACAAGATGCCTTTACATTGGGTTATATCATCTACTTCTTTGAGCTTGCTATCGCACTTTCAGGATACTTGAATGCTGTTAATCCATTTAACCAACCAGGTGTAGAAGCTTACAAGAAAAATATGTTCGCCCTTCTTGGTAAACCAGGATTTGAAGAACTTGGAGCAGAACTTAACGCTCGCTTGTAATTCTCAGATAGGATCAGCTTTGGCTGGTCTTTTTTCTGTTATTAGCACTTCGTCTTTATTTCAATTTTACTAACGGCAGTCAAAGTGCTATAATGTAAGGGATTGTGAATTTAGCGGGTTCTGCTATTTTCAAAAAAGAAAAAACAAATCAGAGATGTTATAACATCTCTTAGAAGAGGTGAATCCAATGGGACGTAAATGGGCTAATATCGTTGCTAAGAAAACTGCTAAAGATGGTGCTAACTCAAAGATTTATGCTAAGTTTGGTGTTGAAATCTATGTAGCTGCTAAACAAGGTGAACCAGATCCAGAGTCAAACTCAGCTTTGAAATTTGTTTTGGAACGTGCTAAACAAGCGCAAGTGCCAAAACATGTTATTGATAAGGCTATTGATAAGGCTAAAGGTAACACAGATGAAACTTTCGTTGAGGGGCGTTATGAGGGATTTGGACCTAACAGTTCTATGATCATTGTAGATACTTTAACTTCAAACGTTAACCGTACAGCTGCCAATGTACGTACTGCATTTGGTAAAAATGGTGGTAATATGGGTGCTTCAGGTTCAGTATCATACATGTTTGATAAAAAAGGTGTCATTGTATTTGCTGGCGAAGACGCAGATGCTATCTTTGAGCAATTGCTTGAAGCAGATGTAGACGTTGAAGATGTAGAAGCAGAAGATGGAACAATCACTGTTTATACAGAACCAACTGACCTTCACAAGGCGTTGGAAGCTCTCCGTGCTAACGGTCAGGAAGAGTTCCAAGTGACAGAACTTGAAATGATTCCACAAACTGAGGTTACTCTTGAAGGTGAAGACCTTGAGACGTTCAAAGGACTTATTGATGCTCTTGAAGCGGATGATGATGTTCAAAAGGTTTATCACAACGTAGCAGATATGTAATCTCATTCAACACTTTCCGTCTTATGGAAAGTGTTTTTATGTGGTCTGCCTAAGGATTTGTCTTGCTTGTCCTGACTTAATCTGATATAGTAGTAGCCAAGTGAATTATTGGAGGAACACGAAATATGAATATGATGCTATTGTTGGTCATTTATGCTGTTGCAATTGTTGGTTATGTGGTGTTTAGCCGTCGCCGTCAGGCGAAGGCTCAAGAAGATCGTTTTGCAGGTCTCGCTAAGGGTGCGGAAGTCGAAACAATTGGTGGTTTGATTGCCATTGTTGACGAAATTGATAAAGAAAATAATCGTATCGTCTTGGATGCGGAAGGTGTTTTCTTGACTTTTGACTTGAGCCGTTCAATCATGAAAGTGATCACGCCAGCACCAAGTACAGAAACAGCAGAGACTGTTAAAGAGACAATTGTTGAAGAAGATTCAGCAATTGAGTCTGCTGATGAAAAGTAAGATGTGTATTTTAGGCTAGGTTAAATCCTGGTCTTTTTGCATATTCTAATCTCCTTGGTATTAAATACTGTTCAGAACCCTTTAAAATGTGGTAGAATAAAGGATAAACTATATTTAGAGGATATTCCATGTTTAAATTTAGAAAAAAATCTCATCAAGAGGTTCTAGACAATATTCCCAACCATATCGGTATTATTATGGATGGAAATGGCCGTTGGGCTAAAAAACGTCTACAACCACGTGTGATGGGGCATAAGGCTGGGATGGATGCCTTGCAAAAGGTAACTATCGAAGCGTCACAACTTGGAGTTAAGGTATTGACAGTCTATGCTTTCTCAACTGAAAACTGGTCACGTCCACAAGATGAAGTTAAATTTATCATGAATTTGCCAGTTGAATTTTTTAACAAGTATGTACCAGAATTAGACAAAAACAATGTTCGCATTTTGACAATCGGAGATAATAGTCGCCTACCTAAGGAAACCTTAGATGCTCTTGAAAAGGCAGTAGAGCAGACGAAACATAATTCCGGTTTGATACTTAATTTTGCATTGAACTACGGTGGTCGTGCGGAGATTGTATCTGCAGTTCAAGCGATTGCTAAAGAGGTTGAAGCAGGCAAACTCAGTCCTGAAGCTATTGATGAAGATCTCATTGCTAAGCATTTGATGACAGATAAATTGCCTTACCTCTATCGTGATCCAGATTTAATTATCCGTACGAGTGGCGAACTTCGTCTTAGTAATTTCTTGCCTTGGCAATCTGCCTATAGTGAGTTTTACTTCACAGATGTTTTCTGGCCAGATTTTGACCAGCAAGGGCTACGTCAAGCCATCTCTGACTACAATAAACGTCACCGTCGCTTCGGTGGTGTCTAGAAAGGACCTCTCATGCAAGAACGTTTAATTGGTGGGGGTGTGGCAGCAGCCATTTTCCTCCCATTGCTCTTTATCGGTGGTCTTCCTTTCCAGCTTTTGGTTGGGGCTATGGCCATGGTTGCAGTGTCTGAGATGCTTCGGATGAAGCACTTGGAGATGTTCTCTATCGAAGGTGTTTTGTCTATGTTGGCAGCCTTTATTTTAGTAGTGCCCATTGACCATTATTTTAACAGTCTTCCGACAGATGCCAGTGTGACAGGTTTTGCTATTATTTCTTTTTTAATTTTAGCAGGAACTGTACTTAATAGCGACCACTATTCTTTTGATGATGCGGTATATCCAATCACTTCTGCCTTTTATGTTGGTTTTGGTTTCCAAAATCTCATTGCAGCACGTTTGGATAGCTGGGAAAAAGTTTTATTTGCCCTCTTCATTGTTTGGGCGACGGACATTGGTGCCTATCTCTTTGGTCGTCGATTTGGTCAAAAAAAGTTATTGCCAAAAGTATCACCTAATAAAACCATTGAAGGTAGTGTTGGTGGTATCTTATCAGCAATCATTGTAGCACTACTCTTTGGGTTGATTAATCATAATGTCTATGCACCCCATAGTTTCTTCTGGTTGCTTATCTGTACGATTCTCTTTAGTATCTTCGGTCAATTTGGTGACTTGGTTGAATCAGCTATTAAACGACACTTTGGTGTTAAAGACTCAGGTAACCTTATTCCTGGACACGGTGGCATATTAGACCGTTGTGATAGCTGGATTTTCGTTTTCCCAATCATGCACTTACTAGGACTTTTTTAAGGGTGGTGGTGTCTAAATGAAAGCTATTATTACTTTTTTACTGATTTTCTGTGTGATTGTCGTCTTCCATGAGTTTGGCCATTTCTTCTTTGCCAAACGATCAGGCATTCTGGTGCGTGAATTTGCCATTGGGATGGGTCCTAAAATTTTTGCACACACTGGTAAGGATGGTACCGTTTATACTATTCGTATCCTTCCTTTGGGTGGTTATGTGCGTATGGCTGGTTGGGGTGAAGATACAACTGAGATTAAAACGGGGAGTCCTGCTAGCCTAACGCTTGGAAAAGATGGCAAAGTGAGACGTATCAATCTTTCAGATCGTCAGGTTGACCAGACGGCTTTGCCTATGAACGTTACTGCCTATGATTTGGAAGATAAGTTAACTATTACAGGTCTTGTCCTAGGTGAGACCAAGACCTATGAGGTTGACCATGATGCCACTATCGTTGAGGAAGACGGTACGGAGCTTCGTATTGCTCCTAAGGATGTCCAATATCAAAATGCTAGCATTTGGGGACGTTTAATTACCAATTTCGCTGGTCCTATGAACAACTTTATTCTTGGGGTCTTGGTCTTTATTATCCTTGCCTTTGTTCAAGGTGGTGTTCAAGATACGTCGACCAACCTTATCCAGGTGACTAATGGTGGTGCTGCCCAGGTGTCAGGTTTGAAAACTGGTGATGCCATCGTGGCCATTAACAAGGACAAGGTTACTGACTGGGACAGCTTGAAAGAAGCATTGAGAGAGAATACCCAAAAATTCTCGAAAGGCGACAGCCTTTCTGTGACGGTTAAGAGAAGTAATGGTCAGGAAGAAACTATTTCTGTTAAACCCCAAGAGAGCCAAGGGAGCTACTTTTTAGGTGTCTCTCCTGTCTTAAAGACAGGTCTTAAAGATAAGATTTTTGGTGGTTTCCAAATGGCTTGGGAAGGTGCGACGGCAATCCTCGCTACGCTCAAAGGGCTCATTACCAACTTTAGCTTGAACAAGCTTGGTGGACCGGTTGCTATGTTCCAGATGTCTGCCCAGGCTTCAGAAAATGGCTTGATTTCCATTCTTAACCTTATGGGGATGCTCTCAATTAACCTGGGAATTTTCAATCTTATCCCAATTCCAGCCCTTGACGGTGGTAAAATTGTTATGAATATTATTGAAGCTATTCGTCGTAAACCACTTAATCAAGAAATTGAAAGCTATATCACACTCGCAGGTGTTGCGGTCATGGTTGTCCTTATGATTGCAGTAACTTGGAATGATATTATGCGTGCTTTCTTTTAATTAGAAACAAAGAAATGAAAGGAAGTCTAAGGAACTTGACCCACGGGCTAGCCTCCTTAGTATGTAAATAATGAAACAAAGTAAAATGTTGATTCCAACACTTCGTGAAATGCCAAGTGATGCTCAAGTTATTAGTCATGCCCTTATGGTACGTGCGGGTTACGTGCGTCAGGTCTCTGCTGGTATTTATGCTTATATGCCATTGGCAAACCGTGCTATCGAGAAATTTAAAACCATCATGCGTGAGGAGTTTGAAAAAATCGGTGCGGTTGAAATGTTGGCGCCAGCGCTTTTGACAGCAGATTTGTGGCGTGAATCTGGTCGTTATGAAACTTATGGTGAAGACCTTTATAAACTAAAAAATCGTGATAAATCTGACTTTATTCTCGGTCCAACTCACGAAGAAACTTTTACAGTCTTGGTTCGTGATGCGGTTAAATCATACAAACAATTGCCACTTAACCTTTATCAAATCCAATCTAAATATCGTGATGAAAAACGTCCTCGTAATGGTCTTCTTCGTACGCGTGAATTTATCATGAAGGATGCTTATAGTTTCCACCAAAACTACGAAGATTTGGATGTAACTTACGAAGACTATCGTAAGGCCTATGAAGCTATCTTTACACGTGCTGGCCTTGAGTTTAAGGCTATCATCGGTGATGGTGGTGCTATGGGCGGTAAGGATTCCCAAGAATTTATGGCTGTCACTCCTGAGCGTACGGACCTTAATCGTTGGGTAGTTCTTGATAAGTCAATTGCTTCATTGGATGAGATTCCAGAAGATGTCATGGAAGAAATCAAGAATGAATTGACATCGTGGTTGGTAGCTGGTGAAGATACGATTGCATATTCTACAGAGTCAAGTTATGCAGCTAACCTTGAGATGGCAACAAACGCCTACACACCAGCGACTAAGGTTGTGACTCAAGAAGAAGTTTCACGAGTCGAAACACCAGGTTGCAAGTCAATTGACGATGTCGCTGCTTTCTTGAATATTCCAGAAGAACAAACGATTAAGACTTTGCTTTTCACTGCTGATGACGAACCAGTAGTGGCTCTTCTTGTTGGTAATGATCAAGTTAACGATGTGAAGTTGAAAAACTACCTTGCAGCTGACTTCCTTAAACCAGCTACAGAAGATGAAGCGCGTCAAGTCTTTGGTGCTAACTTCGGTTCTCTTGGTCCAGTTAATCTTCCTGAAAATGTTCGTATCATTGCAGACCGTAAGGTTCAAGACGTGGCTAATGCTGTTGTTGGAGCCAATGAAGATGGTTATCACTTGACAGGGGTTAACCCAGAGCGTGACTTCAAGGCAGAATACGTGGATATTCGTAAAGTTAAAGAAGGTGAGATTTCGCCAGACGGTCAAGGTGTCCTTCAGTTTGCGCGTGGTATCGAGATTGGTCATATCTTTAAACTTGGTACACGTTACTCTGAAAGTATGGGTGCTAACGTTCTTGATGAAAATGGCCGTGCTGTTCCAATTATCATGGGATGTTACGGTATCGGCGTTAGCCGT
>OIAD01000656.1_pt1 | contig 15387 bp, 8 predicted proteins | sample 1580601 | NCBI WGS metagenome assembly OIAD01 (sample SAMEA3882554, study PRJEB24775) | human gut metagenome | biome: human-associated habitat; feature: intestine environment; material: feces | place: Netherlands | collected 2009/2010
AAATGTAAATCATATCCCGTAGAGTATTGATGATTGAATATTTCATCACCTTCAAGAGTATGTTCGGATATACCCTTATGTCCATAATATACTTTTTTGATATGTTCATACTCTTGAACTTTACCATCTTTTGTTTTTAATTTTAAATGTGTACATTGTGATACCCCTCCGTAATTTGATAACACTATCATACTACTTTGAGGGAGATTTTACTATTCGGAACATTAGTTCCCATTCTTAAAAATTACTCTTAACAAAAACCTTATAATACTCATCATCTAAGCTAATAAGACTCTTCTCACCGTCTTTCCACTCTATAGCAATAAGGTATTCTTTTTTCTTTTTGCCATTGACTCCTGCGATTGCACCTAATCCACCAAATAGTGCTACGCCTAAAGCACCTTTCCAGAACGAATACTGGTCTTTGTTGGATTCGTCAATTACAGTGTAGGAAGAGATATAGCGTGGAATAAGACCTCCATCACATATAAGCATATCTTTACTATATAAGATTTTTTCATCTTTATATTTTCCCTCTAGTACAATATTTATTTTAGACATATATAACCCTCCTGAAATTATATTTTTATAATATCAAATTAATTAATTATATTCAATATTCATAAATAGAAAATCAAGGATTTTATAAATGATATAAAAATTGCAAATGGTGTATTAGATAAATTCAGCAAATTAAACATAGATGGAAAAGGTTTTAATGTTGGACAATTAATATCTTTTAAAGATGTAAAAGAATCACAGTTAAAATCTCTCGTAGAAGAAATTCAATCAATATCTAATGCTGACTATGGCACATTTGATGCGCTTAAGATTCAAGAATATGCTAATGCTCTTTCTGATCTTGAATCAAAACAAGCAGCACTTTTATTAAGCACACAAGGATTGTCAAATGCTCAGATTGAACAGGTATTATCTGCACAGAAATTAACACCTGAATTGCAATATCAGGCAATGCTTGAAGCTGGTTTATTAAGTTCTAAGCAAAAGCTTACTACTGCACAAATCGAAGAAAATCTTCAAACAGTTTTAGGTTCTGATGCCGATGTACAAGCAACAATGAGTGCAATGAAATTAAAAGTTGCTACTGATGCACAAGGTAATTCAGTTGCTAAACTTGCAAAGAGAAATATTGAAGCTGCTGTTACTAGTGGTAAATTAACACAAGAACAAGCATTACAACTTGCTAGTATGCTTGGTGTGGATATGGCTGTTAAGAAACAGGCTTCTTCTACTCTTCCTAAATGGATAGCAACATTAAAGTTGAGTGCAAAAGCAATTTGGGAAAATATAACAGCAACATTAACATGGCTTGCCACTACTCCTGCTGGTTGGGCTACATTAGCTACTGTTGCAATAGTTGGTGCAACTGTCGCAATCGCAAAACATACTAAGTCATTAAAAGATTTGCAAGAAACTGCACAAGATTCTAAATCTGCTTATGATAGTACTATTTCTGAAATTAAATCTCTTAACGAAGAATTAAAAACTACACAAGATAGAATAAAGGAATTACAAGCAAAGGATTCACTCACATTTACAGAAGAAGATGAATTAGAAAAATTAAAGAAAACTAATGATGAATTAGAACGTGAATTGCGAATAAAAGAAGCAATTGCACAAACTCAAGGTCAAAAGTCTGCTGATGATGCCAATGCCGCAATTACTAAGAAGTCTGAAAAGTATAATCTTAGTTATAGTGATAACGGAACTTCTTTTGATACTGGTGATAGAATTGATGCTGCACAATGGAATATAGAGCAAGCAATCCAAAATAATAAGGAATTGGAAGATTTATATTCTAAGCGTAAGGAAATTGAGGATAAATTTAATAATGATGCTTCTCAATTTAAAGACGATAAAGAATGGAAACAAAATGAAAAGAACATAGAAAGTAAAAAGGCTTATATTAAGTCGGTTGAGGAACAAGCTGCAACATATATTAAAGCTCTTATGGATGAAGACAATGCCTTATATGATTCTAATGGTAATGTTATTGCTGGTCAAGAAGATTTAGTTAATCGTCTTAAAGCGTTATATGGTAATTATGATGAATATAATCAAGGTGAAACATATTCTGATACTTTTGTAAAACATTTACAAGAAAAAGGCATATCGGAGAATGTTGCAAATGAAATTAAGAGCCAGTTAACTGATAATGAAGTTGAAAAAGCATCAACATTAGACATTTCTCCTTATATTGATGAAAACGCAACTACTGAAACTGTTAGAAAAGCAATTGCAAAAGCTCAAGAAGAAGCTGATAAAAAGCCTATTGAAGAATCTATATCTTATGATGATCCAACAGATTTATTTAGAGATTCAACAGATAAAGACAGACAAAGTTCTACTGCCAACCTCGCTGATCTTAAAAATGGTGCGGATTTATTAAAAACTATTCAAAGTGAAATAAAAGATTCTGGAAATATTGGTATAGATACTATGCAAAAGATTACAAAATTATATCCAGAAGCTAAGAAAGCACTTTCAGATTACCTACAGGGGATAATTACCCAAGAAGAATTGTTTGATAAACTTCAAAGTATATACGAAACTGATAAAGATAATTATATTAAGCATCTTGTTGAAATGTCATCTAAAGATGAAGAATTTTTCAACACAATGAGAACCAATTATCCCGAATTGTTTAATGAGTTAGCCAATATATACGGAAATGATGTTACAAACTGGTCAAATCTTCAGCAGTCTAAAGTAAATATTACAGCGGAAGCTGTTGAACAGATAGCGAGATTATGGAAGGATTTTTATACTGCTATTGGTGTTGATAATGGTGTTGATTTTCATGCGACTGTTACTCAAAATACAGCAGGAGGTTTTACTAAGGATTTAAATGGTGTACCTAATTCCGTAAAAAAAGGTGCAACGAATCTGTTTAGTGGTGGAAAGCTTTATAAATCAACGGAATTTAAATCTCAAGCCGAAAAACAATATCCTTCTAATTATCCCGATTTAGAAAAAAATATTGAAAATATTCTAAACAAAGCCAATGAAATGAAAGACAAGCTAGATAAAGGTGCTTATGAACAAGTCAAATCTAGTATAGATTTGGATTGGAATACTGTTGGAAAAGATCCATCATCTTCTGGTTCATCATCTTCTTCTGATAAATCTCAAACAAAACAGGACTTCAACTGGGTAGAACGTCTCTTATCCAAAATCTCTAAAGCCTATAACCGCTTAAAGAATAAAGTAGCAGATACAACACGTACATGGCTTAATCGTAATAATGCCCTCTCTGATTCTATGGAAACATTGTTATCAGAGATTAACGCACAGTCAGATGCTTATGATTTCTATATGGATAGATTCAATTCATATGACCTTGACGGATATTACAAAGATCAGATTGCAAATGGTTCATTTAATATAGAAACTGTCTATGATGAAGACCTCAAGGATGCAATTTCAGATTGCCAGGATTTATATGATAAGGCACAAGATGCTGCTGATTCTGTACAATCATTAAACATTGAGATAAGACAGCTTGCTAAGTCAAGATTTGACAACATTCAATCACAATTTGAAGAAGTTCTTGGGAAAGTAAATTCTATTAAGGATTTATATAGCAAGGATAATGACCTTTTAGAAGAACAGGGTTGGTTTGCTTCTACTCTGCTTAATAATTCTATGATGGAACAGGAGCAGAAAAACCTCACAAAACTTGAACAGGAAAGAGACGCACTTACAAAGGCACTTAATTCTGCTATAGCATCTGGTAAAATTGAAGCTGAATCTGAGGATTGGTATTCTATGCAGTCTGCTATAGATGATTGTACTTCAAGTATATATGATGCTAAAAAGGCATTGGTTGAGTATGATAATGCTATCAGACAGATTAATTGGGATGCTTTCGATAGGACTAGAGATGATGTCAGCAATCTTATAGACGAAACTCAGTTCCTTGTTGACTTATTAAAAGATGAAGATATTACTGATGATAATGGTAATATGAATGATAATGGTAAGGCTGCACAAGCATTAATTGCACAGAAGTATCAATTATATCTTAATCAGGCTAAAGCTTATAAGGATGAGATACTTAAGATTAATGAAGAGTTAACTAATGATCCTTATGATAAGGAATTACTGGATAGAAAACAGGAACTTATTAAGGCTCAACAGGAGGCTATTAATTCAAGCATATCTGAAAAGGATGCCCTTAAGGATTTGGTTCAAGAGGGCTATGATACATTTCTTGACAAACTTGATGAAGTTATCCAGAAATATAAAGACCTTATGAATCAGCAAAAGGATGCTTATGATTATGAGAAATCTATAGCTGAGAAAACAAAAGCTCTTAACGCTTTAGAGAAACAATATTCTGCCGTTCAAGGAGATAATTCTGAGGAAGGTAAGAAGAATATCCAGCAGCTTAAAGACCAAATTAATACTGCTAAAGACGACTTGAAAGATACTGAGTATGAAAAGCTTATAAGCGATACTCAAGCTATTCTTGATAATCTTGCCGATACTACAAAAACGTGGCTCGATGAGCGACTTGATTCATTTGATATAACTATGCAGGAAATTATTGACCAGTCTAATGAGAACGCTTCTAATATCTCACAGACTATCACTGATACTGCTGAGAACTATGGTTATAAGCTTAGTGAATCTATGTCAAATATATGGAGTACAAACGCTAGTAATATAACAAATGGTATTAATAGTGTATTAGGTGACTTCAGTAACAAGTTTGTTGAAGGCAACAACGCTATTAATAAGGTTTGTGGTGACATTAATGCTGCTGTACAAGGTTTATTGAAGAATAGTAATGATGAAGCACAAAGAGTTGCTGATGAGATTGCTAGACAGCAGGCAGAACAGAATGCTAATACCGATGGTGGTTATTCTGATGGCGGTGGTTCATCTGATAGTGGTGATGATTGGTCTGATAATTGGGATAACTCTGATAGTGGCTCATCTAATAATGGTGGGTCTGATGGAGTTAATTGGATATACTCGCCTGACGATTTCCCGAAGGACGAATTGGATATATCAAGCTCGATCGTAGATAGAATTAAGTGGCATGACTATGATTCATCTTTTAGTGCAAGAGCTGGTTATTATGAACAGATGGGTAATGATGATCCTTATTATGGAACAAGTGAGCAAAATATACAAATGTTAGAGTATATGAAATCTCACGGACTAAAGAAAGGCTCTAAATCTGCTCATGGTGGTCTTACTCTTACAGATGAAGATGGTCTTGGTTCAGAGGTTATCTTCTCTAAGAAATATGGTACTCTTCGTAAGTTAGATGCTGGCGATATGGTATTTAATGCAGATCAAGTAGAAAAGCTTTGGAATCTTTCTAAGGGTATTACTACTCCGAATATGTATATGGATAATTTGGGTGTTAAGTTACCTGATGTTCCTAATATATCGAATAACTTGGCTAATAAGGTTGATGTAGAATTTGGAGATGTCACATTATCATTACCTAATGTTAAAAATTATGAAGATTTTATGAAACAGATGGTAAGTGATAAGAGGTTTTTAAAAGCAGTACAGGAAGGTACATTGGGTCAAGTGTTAGGACGTAATTCACTTAATATGTTGACATTTAGATAATATTGCAAGGCACATTCTTAATTGTATGTGCCTATGTGATTATAAGTATGGTTTTATAAATATAATATATGTTCTTGTAGATATTTGTCAATTATTGGTATATAATGGAGATATTAAATACTAATGATTGGAGAATTATATGAAATTATATCATGGTACTATTTCTACTGGAGCTGAGAATATAATTAACAATGGCATAAAACTAGATCACGGAAAACCAAAAGTTGATTTTGGACAAGGTTTTTATACTACTCCATCATTTAATTTTGCCATGAGTACAGCTATAAATAAGGCAAATAAGACAAATGCTTATAATCGTCAACTAAATGTAAAACCTTATGTATTAACATATGATTTTGATTTCAAAAAAGCAAAAAAGAATTGTAATGTATTGTCTTTTTCAGAAGCAGATATAAAATGGGCGCAATTCATCATTAACAATAGAAATGGATTTGATTATATGGATTCTATTAATTCCCATTTTCATAATATATATCACAACTATGATATTGTGCAAGGGTCTATTGCCGATAAAGATATTGTTTTATTAGCCAAAAGCTTGAATACTTTAAAAGAAAAAGTTAAGCCAGATGATATAGATAATATGTTATATAACTTTATTACCAAACAAATATCTTTTCATACACATAAAAGTTTAAATTATATACAGTTGACAAGATGTGATATAATAGAGAAAAAGAAAGGAGATGTTGTAAATGAATAATTTATCAATAGAAAAATATAAATTTTATTTAATGGAACAATTAGTTGAAGATTATAATATATCTCAACTAGAAGCACAACATATAATTGCGAAATCCACTATAAATAAAATGTTAAAGACTTCTCCTAATTTTATAATGCATTACTCAATTGAAGATATGGCAGAAGAAATATGGAATGAATATATAGGAATTCCTATGGAAATGTAATATTTTTAAGAGCAGGACTATCTCCTGCTCTTTTCACATTCACAATTAAATATATTTAAGATTTTATAGACACACTGGCTTCGGCTGGTGTGTCTTATTTTAATTATGGAGAAATTATTAAGCATATTAAAGAATGTCAAGATTAAAGATTGGAGAATATAAGATGTCAAACAAATTAATAAAGAGTAAAAGTAAATATGACAAGGAACTAGAATATTATAAAAAGCATTCTATTTTACTTGAAAAAGAAAATATTGATTTAAAAAACAGGAATGATGAAATACTTATTTCCTTTGCTATAAAAAACCCTTCAGAGGCTTATGATAATCTTTCCTTATTAATTGAAAAGACAAGAATATCTAAGAGTGTATATGAAAAGTTATGTATGAAATATGATGACCGAATTAAGGTTTTAAACGAACAAATAGCCGAACTAGATAAAGTCAAAAAAGAATATATTAAAAAAATGGAAGCATTTGAAAAACAATATCAAAAAATGCTTGATAACTTATTAAAAAAATAAAATATTAAAAAGGATGGTGAAAATATGTTTACTGATTTTCAATATGGTGATGAATTAGCCAGTGATTATGGACTGGTTGTAGTTAAGTTTGACTCTTCTGGTGGTACTGAAACCGTTTCATCTGGTTCAACTCTGACATTCAATTCAGTTAAATCGGTTGGACAAGATGTGTCTGAATTATATGGCAGTTCATATGGTGAAGATTACAGTTTCACTATCCAGTTATGTAGATTAGATAACCATTGCGATCCTCTTCCATTAATGCCAGAGGAATATGGAGCAATAAACAGATGGTTAAACAGAAAAACTTTTGACCAGTTTAAAATAAACAAAGAAGGTTATGAAAATATAAGATTTTACGGCACATTTAATATTCAAGCTATGAAAATTAACGATGATATATATGGAATTGAATGTACGTTTACTTCTAATGCACCATATGGTTTTGCTAAAGAAAGAACTCATACTTTTTCTAATGTAAAATCTTTTTATATATATGATGATTCAGATGAGGTTGGAGAAATATATCCTTATACGATTATAACTTGTAATGAAGCAGGTAATCTTACTATTACTAACTCAGCAGATAACGAATTATGTATTATCAATAATTGTATAAAGGGTGAAGTAATCACTATTGATAATCAACATCGAATAATTACATCTGATAAACTTGCTCACAACATAGCAAATGACTTTAATTATAATTTTCTTAAATTAATAAACACATATAAGAATAGGGATAACTACTACTCTTCTACACTTAATATAAATGTAACTATGAGTTATTTTCCTATTAGAAAGGTAGGAATTTAATTTAATGCAGAAAATTAATGTAAGAAATTTACTTAGAATACAAAAAACTGGACAAACAATTAGACCATTACATATTATTCTAGGTAACAGAAATCTTGAAAAATTCGGTGAAATAGTTAATATTCCTGCCGATTCTATAACATATCATCCACAATTTAACGCCGTGGATGAATTATCTTTTAATGTGTATAATGAACAAAATGGAGAAATTGAAAGACTATGGGATAAAATTATTGATTTTAAGACAGTATATGTTAAGGAATATGACGAATGGTTCGAGATTACAGTCGGAACAGGCGAATCAGAAAAAAATACAAAGAAACTCATAACAGCCAAATCATTGTGTGAAGCCGAACTTGGGCAAGTAATTTTACATGATATAGAAATTAATACAGAAGGTGATATTGCTCGTGAAGAATATACAGAACCAACCATATTCTATAATCCTAGTAAGAAAAATTGTTCATTGCTAAATAGAATTTTTGAAAAAGTCCCTGGCTATACTATTGCCCACGTTGATGAAACTCTTTTAAATATTCAACGTTCATTCAGTATAGATGGTACAAGTGTTTATGATTTTTTAACAACCACTCTATCGCAGGAAATTGGTTGTATATTCTTATTCGATTCAAATACAAGAAGTGTCTATGTATACGATATGGAAACCTGTTGTTTGAGTTGTGGTTATAGAAGCGAGGATTCATTTACTGTTTGTCCTGAGTGTGGAAGAACAATTATACATAAACCATATGGAAAAGATACCTCAATATTTATTGATAAAAATAATCTTGGCTCAGACATTCAGTTGACTTCTGAAACAGACAGTATTAAGAATTGTTTTAGGGTTATCGGTGGAGACGATTTAATTAACGCAACTTTAAAAAATATTAACCCTAACGGCAGCAATTATATTTATTATTTTAATAAAGATACCTTATTAGATATGCCAAATGAGCTGCAATCTAAGATAAAATCATATAATGAACTTGTTAATGAATATACTAGCAATAAATCATTTTCTTTAGAAGCTTCTCTTGTAAATCAATATAATAAAATTATTGAATACATTAAGACATATTATCCTGAAACTACTTACTCTTCTATCCAACAACAATATAATGGTTGGAGTAATATAACATCTGTGTATTATAATATTATTGATTTATACTCGTATCTTAATAGTTCTATGATGCCAACTTGGAAACAGCAAGATAAAACGGCAGCATCTCAATTGGCTTTGCTTACTCCTTCTAATTTGTCTCCTGTAGCAGTAACGGATGTAAGTAAAATATCTGTTTATACTGCTAACAACGCAGTTCTTGCAATGGCGAAAGCAATCATTGATACATCCATTTATAAGGTTGAAATTCTTGATGGTTCAACTCTTAAATCACAAACTTGGACAGGTCGATTTAAATTAACAAGTTATTTAGATAAAGATGATACGGCTGAAATGAAAACGGCAATAAACATTACAATTAACGATGATTATATTGCCTATGTTAATCAGCAGGTTGATAAAGCGATGGGCAAGGTTAATGATCAAGGGTTGCAAGAAATATATAAAATTGAATCCTTAGATACGTTTAAAATAGAATTACATAAATATTCTGCCCAAAGATTAACTTCTTATCAATCAGCTTATCAGACCGCTATTAATGTCTTAACTGAACAAGGTGTTGCATCTGAATCTTCTAATTTACACGATTCTATTTATCTTCCATATTATGAACGGTTTATTGCTTTAGAATCAGAATTATCTTATAGAAACTCTCAAATAGATACACTTACAGGTCTTGAGAAATACATTGAGGATTTGATTTCAAAAACCCATAATGATCTTGATTTTGAATCGTATATAGGTGAAAAATATTGGAAGTTATTCACTTATTATAGACGTGAAGATGATTATAGCAATGACAATTATATTTCTGATGGACTAACTAATACTGAATTAATTGACAAGGCAAATAAATTATTGGTGGTTGCCAAGAAGGAATTGGTTAAATCTGGCGAGAAACAATTCACTATTTCAGGAACACTACAAAACCTCCTTCTATTAACAGATAAAGACGGAAATAGAATTTTTGAACCCATTCTTGATGATTTTACTCTTGGTAATTTTATCAGAACTAAAATTGATGGAAAAATTTATGTAATGAGATTAGCAGATATCTCAATTTCATACGGAGATTTAAGTAAATTGTCAGTTACATTCTCTGATGCTTATAGATACGGAAGTCCAGATATTAATATTGTTAAAGACATTCTTACAAAATCACAATCTATGGCATCAAGCTACTCTTCTACTGTTAAACAGGCAAGTCAGGGTGAGAAAGCTAATCTCACATTTGAAAGGTTGCAAAAAGAAGGATTAGACTCTGCTTTGTATAATGTTCATAATACTAATTCAACTGCAATATTTGATGAGCATGGCATTCTTATTAGAAGTTATGATGACGTGCTTGATGATTATAAGGATGAACAGGCTAGAATTAATGTCAATGAACTTGTTTATACAACTGATAGATGGAGGACTGCTGTCACGGCATTAGGCAAGCAAAAATACACTCTTGATGGTGTTGAGTATGAGAAATATGGATTAAATACAGACTTTGTTATATCAGGTGTTATTATTGCAGGTGATATATATTCTGCTAATTATACAACCGACTCGAAGGGTGTATGTACTGCTGGGACACATTTTAACTTGGCAACTGGTGATTGTAATATTGGTGGAGATACCTTTTCTTATAATGCAGTAAAGAAAAAATTACAAATAAAAAATGTTGATATTGAGTGGTCTACAACAACTTCTCCTGATATATCTGATGTGAATGGTTTGTCAGATAAGATCAACTCAATAAATAATTCTATTGCAGATAATTCTAAAAAAATCACTTCTGTCAGTCAAACCGCAGGAAAAATCAATTGGTTAGTTGCTTCGGGTAATTCTCAAGCAAGTATGACTTTAACAGACAAATTGTATGAATTAATGGCAGAAAATATTAATTTAAAAGGAAAAGTAACTTTTGAATGTTTCGACAGCTCTGCTCAGTCTAAAATAACAAATGCCCAAAAAACAGCGGACGACATAGCTTCTAATATATATATATCAAATTCTACGACTATAAACGGAGGAAAAATTGCGACCAATTCAATAACAGCAAACGCAATAAATATTGATGACCTAAATGCATTTAAGGCTACAATTGGTGGCTGGAATATTAATGATGAAGCAATATATCATGACCAAGGTAATTATCGAGTTTATCTTCAAAAAGCGACATCTCCTGACACATGGACATTTTCATGCCAAGAGAAACGTGATGGTATATATTATGGAAATTTTTATATTAAACAGAATGGTGAAATGTATGCCTCTAATGCTAAAATAACTGGTGAAATCAATGCAACGAAATTAACTGCTTCAGGTTACGGCTGGTCAGGCGGTTCAACATATAAAATGGTTGCTAGTCTCATTGGTGGTGAAATGAAGATTTCTAACGAAACAGATGGTTCATATTTTAGTATTCAAGGTCATGGAGTCTTCGCTCGTAATAATCGTAATTTTAACACGTTAACTTTGATATCTAACTCTAAAGATGGTTCTGCTGATGGAATGACAATCACAGGCGAATCAGGTACTGAAGTACAAGTTCTTCGTGACGGAATTAAGATGTGGCATATGCCCAATCGAACAAAAATGACATGGATTGGAAAAGGCGAAATAAGCATTGATACCGGAGGTACTAGAAGTTTTAGTGATGCTGCCTTATCTGTATTTGGTGACATTAAAGCAACAGGAATTTATTGTATGCACGGGACGGAACAAAGGAAAATGGCAGTTGTATTAAATAGATTAGAAGCTAGTAATTCAGATATATCCATGTCTTGGGATGGACAATTTCTTCGATTTTGGGTAGACGATACTGTTATTAATACATGGGATAATGACAATAAAACTTGGTGTTAGAATACCATTAATTTTTAAGAAGGGAGAATTATTGTAAATGAGTATACAACAAACTACAGCAAAAATAACTCTTGATTTGTATACAAAAAATGTAGTTTCTGTAAACGCAAAACAATATGATAATCAGACACGTTATATTGAAATAAGTTGTGTTGAAAATGGAATTGTATTTACAGTTGACAAATCAATAATGAGTGCTTTTATTCGTTTTAAAAAACCTGATGATAATGGTGTTTTTAATGAAGTTGAAATTACTTCCGATGGAAAGCTTAAAATAGAATTAACAGAACAAATGCTTTCCGCATCAGGCAGGGCTATTGCAGATGTTTTTCTTTTAAGAAAAGTTTTCACTTCTAATGAAAAGCCTACAAATATAGATGATATATATAAGATTAATGCACCTATTATATCAATTATGGATTTCTATATAAATATTACACCAACAGCTCTAAATCATTCTCAAATAGAATCTTCTTATGAGTTCAATGCTTTAACCAATGCTCTTGCACAGATAGATTTTAACAACAAGAAGGTCGTTGAATTAGATAAGACCTTAACCACAAATGAAGATATACGAAAGCAAAATGAAACAGAAAGAAAATCTAATGAAGAGTCAAGAATTAATTCTGAACAGAAAAGGGTAAATGAAGAAGATAAAAGGCAAAAAGCCGAAGACATTAGGGTCGCAAATGAAAACACTAGAATTTCAAACGAGAATACAAGGCAAGCACAAGAGACTAAAAGACAAACAGATACTGCGGCAGCTATAACAAATGCAAACGCAGCAGCTAAAAATGCAAATGACAAAGCAAATGATTTACAAAATAAATTAGATAATCATCATTTTGTTCTTACTAACGAACTTGAAGATAGCGTATCTTCTACTTCTACAGTTCACGCTCCTACTGCAAATGCGGTTAAGATAGCTTATGACAAAGCTATATCAGTTGAAAATACTGTAAACTCGAATAAAAATAATTGGAACGATAAATATACTAAGAACGAAATTGACAACAAATTTTCTACTTTAGAAAACAATATTGATTGGAAAGAATCTGTTGCTACTTTTGCAGATATTGCAAAAACTTATCCTAATCCTGAAGATGGATGGACGGTTAATGTAAAAGACACAGATTACACATATCGTTATAGTGGTTCAAAATGGGTCGCAATTTCTGCCAACGCCATTCCAAAAGCTACACAATCTGTTGATGGTTTACTATCTAAAGAAGATAAAACAAACTATGATGATGCTAATTCTAAGAAGCATACTCACAACAACAAGACTATATTAGATAAGATTGTAAGTGACCCTCTTCTATTGACTGGTGGCACAATGACTGGAAGAATTATTAGGGAGGCTGGTGGTACTTGGATAAAAGATAGAGAAAATGTAGCCGTTTTTGGTAGCAGATCTTCTTCAAATAGTTACAACCCTGTTGTTGGACAAAAAACTCCAAATGGTGCTTGGACTATTGGTAATTTAGCCACAAAAGAAGATCTTGTGTTTAATTATACTACCGATGCAAATTTTAATGGAAGGGTCAACAATTCTGCTCCAATCTATCTTCCCGCCGCTTCTTCTGAAAGTGGAAGTACAATTATAACTACAGATACCATCTCTGAACAAAGTGTTAAATTTGCAACCTCGGCAAATAGTGCAATTAAGCTAACTACTTCAGCAGGTTCTGCTACTCAACCTATTTATTTCAGTGACGGCAAACCTGTTGCTTGTTCTATTCCACTTGGGGGCACAACTTTAAGCATAGCAAAAGAAATAAATTTAACTGATTCTAAATATAATGAAGATACTTGGTACCCAGTTGTGGCTACTGTATTAATTCCGAGGGGTGGAATGTATCGTCTAAAGTGTGCCGCACAGCTAGATGGTAATTGTATGCCAAATTGGAGTAATCACACTTATAAGAATGGATTTACTGCAATTTTAGATCTTTTAACCATTCAAAGTGGATATGGAACAACTGATGCAAATGAAATTGTTTTAAGCTATCAACAAAAATTCATCTCTGACTCCAAAAATCCAATTGGTTACAAACAGTTGATTAACTCTTCTAAACCTGTTTTGTGGCTACGAGGTGGTGGTATATATCAAATATATTCCGAATGGAACACTGAATGGACAATAATAACAGAATCTACAACTATAACCAATGAAACCATTTCGCCAGCAACAACACCTCCCGGATTAGCATTTAAGAAAAAATCTGATATATATGCCAATCTTCAGGGGAGTTCTACTTATCTTAATGGATATCAAGGCTCAATCCCCAATACGGCTAATACCTATGTTCTTAGAGATAAAAACAGATATGTAAATCTTAATTATATTAACTCTGATACAGCCAAAAACGAAAATGTTGCGATATCACAGGTTATCGTCACAAATGATTCTGATAATTATTATAGAAAAACAAGTCTTGCTCATCTTAAAACAAGTTTAGGACTGATGCCACCAGAGGCTAATAGCAATAATTATATAAAAGTATATAATGATTATACTGCTAATACAGGTAAAAATAATGATAAAACCGCTAATGATATTGCCAATGCAGGATTTGCCGTAGGAATGATCCGAGGAGCTACTTCTAATCCTCTTGGTAATAAGCAAGCGTGGTTTCACATTATTAATATGGGTTGGGATACAAGAACGACTAACAGTGCTGGGTTGTGGACATCGCAAATTGCAATTGGTACTAATAATGGCACTGGTATGTATTATAGAACAGCTAATTCGGACGCACAGATATCTACAATTGGATGGGCAAGAGTATTAGACAGTTCTTGCTACAAATCTTATTGTCCACCAACTTCACACGCTAGTTCCGCTGTTACTTATGGTAAGTCAACTTCAACTAATTATGGTCATACCAAGCTAAGCGATACTTATACTTCTGCTGTAGGTACTGCCGATTCAGGAATAGCACCTTCTCAGACTGCACTTTATAACGTCTATAAGAAAATACCTAAATTTTCATTATCTGGTACTACTTTAACAATTACTACTACTTAAAATTTAAGGAGATATTATGGGAATAATAACAAATGCAACAAATATGGATAACATTGTATATAATGGTACGGCGATTGAAAAAGTAATATATAATGGCACGATTGTCTGGACGAAAGCTCCGAAAGTTTGGGATTTTTCTAAATATGAATATGGTGAATTTGTCGGTTTATATGGAATAAACTGTTTTCTATTTTCTAAAAGAAATGGTCAAACAATTAATGTAATAGATATAAATACTTCTTCGTTAGTTGATTCTTTTACATCTGAAGATTTAGTAGGATATTGTAGTGATTTTATTGCATGGGGAAATGGTGTTTTTTGTAATATGGACAGGAGTGGTACATATTATGCTTCTTATTTAATGAATCTTCAAATTGAATATAGAAGTCAAAATAAATCTATTTATTCAAAGATGATTGGAGTAGATGCAGCTAATACAATCGAACAAAATTTTATGATGATAGGGAATTTGGATTTTGACACTTTAGAACTTAGG
>OIAD01000708.1_pt1 | contig 14298 bp, 10 predicted proteins | sample 1580601 | NCBI WGS metagenome assembly OIAD01 (sample SAMEA3882554, study PRJEB24775) | human gut metagenome | biome: human-associated habitat; feature: intestine environment; material: feces | place: Netherlands | collected 2009/2010
ACGGCTCTGCGGGAGGGCCTGCGGGCAAACGGCCTGCCCGAAACAGCGGTCTGCCTGATCGAGGACACCACCCACGCCTCGGCCAACGCCCTGATGACAGCGGTGGGCTATGTGGATCTGCTCATCCCGCGCGGCGGGGCCGGGCTCATCCGCGCCTGTGTGGAAAATGCAAAAGTCCCCTGCATCCAGACCGGCACCGGCATCTGCCACATCTTCGTGGATGCTTCTGCCGAACAGGACAAGGCACTGGACATCATCGAAAACGCCAAGGCCAGCCGCCCCAGCGTCTGCAACGCGGAGGAGGTGTGCCTGGTGCACCGTGACATTGCGGCAGAGTTCCTGCCCAAGCTGGCCCGGCGGCTGGGCCCTGACCGCGCGGCAAAGGGGCTGCACCCGGTGGAGCTGCGGCTGGACCCGCGTGCAGCCGCCATCATCCCCGGCACCCCTGCAGGCCCTGCCGATTTTGACACCGAGTTCCTGGACTACATCCTGGCTGTCAAGGTCGTGGACAGCGTGGAGGAGGCCGTCAGCCACATCGCCGCGCACTCCACCGGCCACAGCGAAGCCATCCTGACCCGGGACGAGGCCCATGCCGCCCTCTTTACGGCGGCGGTGGACAGTGCGGCGGTCTACGTCAACTGCTCCACCCGCTTTACTGATGGCGGGGAGTTCGGGCTGGGGTGCGAGATGGGCATTTCCACCCAGAAGCTCCACGCCCGTGGCCCCATGGGGCTGGAAGAGCTGTGCAGCTACAAGTACATCATTCACGGCAGCGGCCAGATCCGCTGAACCGTTCAATTGCGAAAACATTTTTCCGTTTTTTTCTTACAGGCCGCAGTGGAAGGACAGCGGCCTGTATTTTTGTTTTACAGGGATGGACTGTTTTTGTCATAGAAACACTTTCACCCCAGAATTTCGGAAATTATTTTTCCGTTTGTTCCATGATGTATTTTTCATTTCTCCATTCTGTACAAAAATAAAGTCGTACTTTTAGCGGAAATTAGGGTAAAAATTCTCATTTTCCCCTTGACAACCCCTATTTCGACGCGGTAAAACTATATTGGAAAGTATGGAAACAAGTTCGGCGGGGCGCTCTGAAGTGCGCCCGGAACTGTCCTTCTCACAACTGCAATCCATTTCAAACAGATGTCCGCATGACGACACTAGTACAAAGGAGAGAGCGAATTATGACAATTGCCATTCTTGCACATGATTCCCGCAAAGAACTTGCACTTCAGTTCTGCACCGCCTACAGTGGTATCCTGTCCCGGAACACTGTCATTGCCACCGGTACCACCGGCCGGATGCTTGCGCAGACCACCGGTCTGCCGGTGCACTGCTACCTCTCCGGTAAGCTGGGCGGTGTGCAGCAGATCACCTCCCGCGTTGCCTGCGATGAAGTGGATCTGGTGCTGTTCTTCCGCGACCCGCTCCGGGCCGACAGCGGCAGCTCCAACGAGCAGAATCTGCTCCGCCTGTGCGATATGCACAGCGTGCCCATTGCCACCAACATTGCCACCGCCGAGGTACTGCTCCGCGGCATGGATCAGGGGGATCTGGACTACCGGGAAGGGATGCACCCGCCGGTGATCGAGCCTCTGGCCGCTCCCCGCCGCGCCGTGTGCTGAGGACTGCCTGACATTTTTTGTGTATAGAGGGAAACGTAAAACAGCGCCGCCGAAGCTTTTCAGGGCTTCAGCGGCGCTGCATTTTTATGCGGTTTTCAGTTTATTTTCCAGGGAGTGACATCATTCCAGACCGGCCATCTGCTTGACGGCCTTCATGGCGAAGGTCAGGGTGCGGCCCATAGCCACACCGGCCATCAGGCAGGGGTAGTTGTTGGCAAAGAAGCTGCCGGACATATCGCCGGTAATGTACAGACCCTCCATGGGCTGGTTGTTGGTGTCCAGAGCCTGACCCTTTTCGTTGATGGCGATGCCCTGCTCGGTGGTCAGCAGAGAGGCACCCAGCCAGCAGCCGTAGAAGGGAGCGGTGCGGATGGCGCTCAGGCGGTAAGCGGGCTTGCCAAAGTCCTCATCGTTCTGCTTGTCGTACAGCTCATTGTAGCGCTCCACGGTAGCAAGGAAGGTGTCCTTGGCAGCACCGGTAAAGCCCATCTTGTCGGCCAGCTCGTCCAGCGTATCGCACTTGAACAGTGCACCGGCCTCGATAGCCTCGTCCATCTTGCCCTGAATGTACTTCTCACCGCCGTTGCGGGTCTGGGCAGAGCAGCCGATGGTGTGGAAACGCTTTGCGTCCTCCAAAATGTTGGCATCGCAGATCTGTGCGTAGACGCGGCCCGGCTGGTGGGCGGCAGCGTAGACGATATCGTTGTAGGGGCAGCTCTCGTTGGCAAAACGCTCGCCGTTGCGGTTCACCTTCAGGAAGGGCTGGGTGCCGGGGTTATACTGGCGGATCTTACCGGGGAAAGCCTTGCCGCCAAAGGCGGAGTCGCTGTCCACATAACCGGCATCCACACCGGGGGCAACGATGCCACGGTCAAACAGCATGGGAGCGGCTTCCTTGTCCAGATTAGCACCTGCCCACACGGCTGCACGGATGCCGTAGCCCTTGTCGGCGGGGGAGTAGGAGCAGGCGGTGGTCACGCTGGTGCCCAGCGGGTCCAGCTGCTCCATCATGTAGGGGTTGCCGGGGAAGCCGCCGCAGGCCAGCAGCACGCCCTTGTTGGCGTTGTAACGGATGAAGTGGTCATCCTCGGTGCTCTGGGCGATGATACCGGTAATACGGCCATCGCTGTTCTTTTCCAGCTTGGCCAGACTGGTCTTGAAGTCTACATCGTAGCCCAGCTCCTGGATGTACTGCAGCAGCAGCTCATTGCGAGCCAGACCGGACTCGCGCTCGCTGGCCATATAGTTATGCTCCTGCACAGGGAAGAGATAGTCGGTGTTGTGCTCGGCATTCTCTGCGGGCCATGCAGCCTCGCTGCCGGAGGTGAAATCGCACACCCAGCCGTACTTATCCTCCAGAATGCTGCGCATGAAGTCGTGCATAGCGGCAGACTCGTTGATCCAGGTCTTGACAACGCGCTGGTCGCACTTGCCGGAGGCATAGCGGGAGATCTCGCTCAGCAGCTTTGCCTTATCGGTGGCGGGTTCGCCAGCCTCCTTAGCGGCAGCAGAATCAACAGCGCCGTACCAGTGACGGGTGTCCTGCACGTTGGCGTTCTGCTCGATAACACGGAAGTTCAGGCCGTTGGCAGCCGCATAGGCGGCAGCGAACATACCGCCGTTGCCAGCGCCCACGATCAGGATATCGGTGTCCACGGTCTCGGTGATGGCAGCCTCGTCGATGTCAGGCTCTTTGCCCAGCCAGTCGTTCTCATCGCCGGTGGGCAGCTGCACGCTGGAGACCACGGCCTCGCCCTTTGCCTGTGCGTAGCAGCTCTTGGCAGCCTTCATCACGGCGTCGGAGGTGATGGTAGAACCGGAAACACCGTCGATCTCGGCAGAACCAGCAGCCAGCAGCTGCTCGCGCAGCTCGTCGGCAGCGGCAGCGCCGAAGGAAGCGGTCTCGCCGGAGGTATCCACCACCACGTCGGTGACAGCGCTGTCGGAGAAGGTCATGGTGACCTTGACGGTGGAGGAGATGCCCTCGGCAGTGCCTTCGTAGGTGCCGGGAATGTACTGACCGGCAGCACCGGAGGTGGAAGCGGAAGCAGAGCCGGAGGCGGCATTGCAGGCAGCCAGAGCACCGGCGGTCACACCGCTCATGGCGGCGGCAGCGGCGATCTTGATAAAGCCCTTACGGGAAATCTTGTTCATAGGTACGCTCTCTTTCTTTTTGTTCTTCTTTGTGTTCCTTCTTATCGTGCAGCAAAGTAAAAGGCACTTTGCGGAATCCTTAACAATTGTAGCGTAGAAGGGTGCTGTTTACAATTCATGTTTTTTATATTATAATTTAGGCCAACCTAATGTATTGCGGGAGGGAGAAAAGCATGAACGAGAGCGCACTGGAGGGCTTTGTAAAGATCGTGGAGCTGAACAGCTTTTCTGCGGCGGCAGAGGCGCTGTATCTTTCCCAGTCGGCACTTTCGCAGCAGATTCGCACGCTGGAAGGGCAATTGCAGTTTGAACTGTTCCAGCATGTGCCGCGCCGGGTGGTGCTGACCCCGTCGGGGCAGGATTTTTACCCCAAGGCAAAGCAGCTGATAGCCCTGTATCAGCAGGCAGTGTGCCATGCCCGCGCAGTGCAGCAGCAGGAAAAACCGCCGGAAAGACATCTGATTATCGCAGGGTGTCATGAGGCAATGCGGATGTTCGTGTATGATGTGTTTTCCCTGACAAGTGACTTGTGCCTGCAGTATACCCCTATTCTGGGGTGGTGTGCCAACCGCAGCGAGGTCTGGCGCAGCCTGAAAAAAGGGGAGATGGATCTTTCCTTCCAGCTGGAAAGTGCAGAGTTCTACGCGCAGGGGCTTACCTTTGTGCCGCTGTTCTATATGCCAGAACTTTGCATCCCCATCCACCCGCCCGCTGATATGCCGGTGGGCAGATTGACCTTGGAACAGGCATTGCAATATCGCTGGCTACCCATCAAGGAGATGTACCAGACTGTCTACGAAACAAGCCTGCTGCAGGAGGGAATGGACCGAGGGGTGGAGTTTACGCCGGTGGGCGGTATCCGCAGTGCGGCCTACGGCGACCCGGCACTCAAGATGGTCCCGGCGGTCTATTACCGCAGGCCGGACCTCAGTTTTGTGCGGGTACTGGACTGGGGCAGGGGACACCGCTTCGGCGTTGTGCTGGGGCAAAAGCGCGAGGATCCGGTAGTAATGGCCTACGTCCGCGCCTTGCAGCAACAGCTGCCGTCCCTCTCGGAAAAGCTGTTCGGCTTGAAGCTGGAACCGGTGGAGGAACCATAAAGAAAAGACGAAAACCCTCTCAGGCACCGACAGATGTAGAAAAGCTCCCCCCTCTCGGGGGGAGCTGGCATCGCGCAGCGATGACTGAGAGGGTAAAACAAAGAGCACCTATTGCCCTAAAAAGGCGACAGGTGCTCTTTTTGCAATTATATTGTGATGACAGGTGCTTTAATCCACCACATCCTCGAACTGGCTGTTGTACAGGTCGGCGTAGAAGCCGCCGGCCTCGATCAGCTGGTCGTGGGTGCCCTGCTCCACAATGTCGCCGTCCCGCATCACAAGGATGAGGTCGGCATCGCGGATGGTGGAAAGGCGGTGGGCGATGACAAAGCTGGTGCGCCCCTCCATCAGGCGGTCCATGGCGGTCTGGATGCGCTGCTCAGTGCGAGTATCCACGCTGCTGGTGGCCTCGTCCAAAATCAGGATGCGGTTGTCTGCCAGAATGGTGCGGGCGATGGTAAGCAGCTGCTTTTGTCCCTGACTGACGTTGGAGGCGTCCTCGTTCAGCTCCATCTGGTAGCCGCCGGGCAGGGTGCGGATAAAGTGGTCGGCGTTGGCAGCCTTTGCGGCGGCGATCACCTCTTCATCGGTGGCGTCCAGCCGGCCGTAGCGGATGTTCTCCATGATGGTGCCCTTAAACAGCCATGTGTCCTGCAGCACCATGCCAAAACCTTCGCGCAGGGCGCTGCGGTCAAAGTCCCGCACATTGTGGCCGTTCAGGGTGATGGAACCGGCGTCCACATCGTAAAAGCGCATCAGCAGCTTGACCATGGTGGTCTTGCCCGCACCGGTGGGGCCTACGATGGCTACCTTCTGGCCGGGCTGCACCGTGCAGCTGAAGTCGTGGATGACGGTCTTGTCCGGGGTGTAGCCGAAGCGCACATGGTCAAAGGTGACCTGTCCGTCAATGTCGGCGGGGTCGGCGCGGCGGGCAGGGTCGGCCAGCTGCTCTTCCTCCGGCTCATTCAAAAACTCGAACACCCGCTCGGCGGCAGCGGCCATGCTTTGCAGCATATTGGATACCTGCGAAAGCTGCTGGATGGGCTGGGTGAAGTTTTTGACGTACTGGATAAAGGCCTGAATATCACCGATGGTGATAACGCCGTTTGCGGCAAAGATGCTGCCCACGATAGCCACTGCCACATAGCCCAGGTTGCCCACAAAGTTCATGATGGGCATCATAAGGCCGGAGAGGAACTGGCTCTTCCATGCGGATTCGTACAGCTTATCGTTGGCGGCGTTGAAGTCAGCCAGCACCACGGCCTCGCGGTTAAACGCCTTGACCACATTGTGGCCGGCGTAGATCTCCTCGACCTGACCGTTGACCACGCCCAGGGTGGCCTGCTGTGCCTTGAAGTACTTCTGGCTGAACTTGACCACCACCAGCACCAGTGCCAGCGATACCGGTAAGATCAGCAGGGCAATCAGGGTCATGCGGGGGCTGATGGAGAGCATCATCACCAGCACACCGATCATGGTGGTCACGCTGGTGATCAGCTGGGTGATGCTTTGGTTCAGGCTCTGGCCCAGTGTGTCCACATCGTTGGTGATGCGGGAGAGCACCTCGCCCACGGTGCGCTTTTCAAAGTACGCCAGCGGCAGGCGGTTGATCTTTTCACTGATCTGGCGGCGGAAGTCGTAGCAGACCTTCTGGGAAAGGCCGGTCATCAGCCAGCCCTGAATAAAGCTGAAGGCGCTGCTCAGCAGGTACATTCCCAGCAAAAACAGCAGAATGCGGCCGATATACGCAAAATCGATGCTGCCGGTGCCGCGCAGCCGGGCGATCCAGCCGTTGGCAAGGGCGGTAGTGGCTTTTGCCAGCACCTTGGGGCCTGCAATGTTGAAGATGGTAGAAAGAATTGCAAACAACATGGCTGCCGCAAGGGGCAGCTTGTAGTGGCTCATGGTGCGGATGAGCTGCCGCAGCGTGCCTTTAAAGTTTTTGGCGCGCTCGGTGGTGGGACGTCCGGGTCTGGGCATATCACTCACCCTCCTTTTCTGTATTCAGGGTATCCAGCGCCAGCTCCTTCTGGCTCAGCTGGCTGCGGGCGATCTCCTGATATTCCGGGCAGCTGACCATCAGCTGGGCGTGGGTGCCCTTGCCCACCAGCCTGCCTTCGTCCAGTACAAGGATCTGGTTTGCGTGCAGCACGGTGGAAATGCGCTGTGCCACAATGATCACAGTGGCGTTGTCGGTCTGTGCCTTCAAAGCGCGGCGCAGGGTTACATCGGTCTTGTAGTCCAGTGCCGAGAAGCTGTCGTCAAACAGGTAGACCTTGGGGTCCTTGGCAATTGCCCGGGCAATGGAAAGCCGCTGCTTTTGGCCGCCGGATACGTTGGAGCCGCCCTGTGCAATGGGGCTCTGGTAGCCCTCGGGCTTTGCCTCGATAAAATCAGTGGCCTGCGCAATGGCAGCGGCCTTGTGCACCTGTGCGTCGGTGATATCCTCGCCGCCGAATTTCAGGTTGCTGTCAATAGTGCCGCTGAACAGCACTCCCTTCTGGGGCACATAGCCCAGCAGGTCGTGCAGCTGTGCCTGCGGCATCTCGCGCACGTCAATGCCGTCCACGGTCACCTTGCCGCCGGTCACATCGTAAAAGCGGGGGATCAGGTTGAGCAGGGTGGACTTGCCGCAGCCGGTGGAGCCGATGATGGCGGTGGTCTCGCCGGGCTTTGCGGTAAAGCTGATGTGCTCCAGCGCATCGCTGTCCGCACCGGGGTAACGGAAGCTCACATCCTCGAACTGCACCACGCCCTGCCAGTCGGTGTGCGCCTGTGCAGCCTTTGCGGCGGCTTCATCCGGGTCGCGGATGGTGGCCTTGGTGCGGATGACCTCGTCGATACGATCCGCAGCCACACCGGCGCGGGGCAGCATGACGGCCACCATGGCCAGCATCAGGAAGGACATGACGATCTGCATGGTGTAGGTGATAAAGGCAATCATTTCGCCCACCTGCATAGTGCCGGCGTCCATGGCCTTGCCGCCGAACCAGACGATGAGCAGGCTGGTGCCGTTCATGATCAGGGTCATAAAGGGCATCATAGCCACCATAGCGCGGTTGGTGAACAGCTGGGTGCCCATCAGCTCCCGGTTGGCCTTGTCAAAGCGCTGCTCCTCAAACTTTTCGCGGCTGAAGGCGCGCACCGGCATGATGCCGGTCAAAATTTCGCGGCTGACCAGATTCAGCCGGTCCACCAGCTGCTGCATCACCTTGAATTTGGGCATGGCAACGCTCATCAGGAAGATCAGCAGCAACAAAAGCAGTGCCACGTCCAGCACCACGATCCAGGAAAGGCCGCTGCTGCTGCCCACAACGTGCAGCACGCCGCCAATGCCCAGAATGGGCGCGTAGGCCACCATGCGCAGCAGGATGACGCAGACGAACTGCACCTGCTGGATATCGTTGGTGGTGCGGGTGATGAGAGAGGCGGTGGAGAAATTCTCAATCTCCGCATTGGAGAAGCCGATAACGCTGGAGAAGGTCTCCCGGCGCAGGTCGCGGCCGATGGCGGCGGATACCCGGGAGGCAAGGAAGCCAACGGCCACAGCCACGGCTACCATCAGCAGGGTGAGCGCCAGCATCTGGCCGCCCACCCGGAAGAGGTAACCCATCTGCACATCCTGCGCAACGCCCTGCGCCTCGTATTCCAGCTGCACCAGCAGCAAAGACTGGCTTTTCAGGTTTTCCAGCAGGGTGCTGTCCAGCTGGCTCATGGCACCGTCCAGCTGCTTTTGCAGCATACTGCGGTCAAAGCCGGGCATCTGGCTCATGGCGGCAAACTGGCTGCAAACGGTGTCCAGATCCGCTGCCGTAGGGGTGACGGTCTCAGTGTCCGCGTCCGCAGCGGCAGAGGGCGTCTCGGCAAGGCCGGTCATGCCCATGCTGTTCTGCCCGGCGGGGGTGTTGGCGGCCTGTGCGGCAGCCATATACAGCACGATGTCCGGGGTGGTCACGGCCTCTTCCAGTGCGGTGCGCTCGTCCTCGGTCAGGTCGGAGCGCAGCTGCAATACGCCATCGTCCTGCAGGTAGTACTGGTAGGCGTTTTGCAGCTTCTGCGCATCCTCTTCGCTCATCAGCAGGCTCAGCGCGTCCAGCGTACTCTGGCGCACCGTCTGGGGCAGGGGGCTTTCAATGCCGCCCTGCTGGATGCCGGTGTCCACGATCTTGCTGGTGTAGTCCGGCAGTGCAAGGTCGCAGTACGCCTGCACGAACAGCAGCGCGAACACCACAAGGCAGACCGCCCAGTGTCGGGCCAGCTGCTTAAAGATCTTTGTCATGGTTCGTTTCTCCCTTCGGGTCAATGTTGCGCGCGGCATTTTCCGCAAGAATGGCATCCATCAGCGCGCCGCGCAGCGCGTCCATCTGGGCTGCCTGCTCCGGCTCTAACCGTGCCAGCACGCTGGCAAAGTAGTCGCGCAGAGCCTGCTCACACTGGTGGCACAGCTCATACCCCTTGGGGGTGACGCGCACCAGCGTTTTGCGGCGGTCGGCGGGGTCCGGTTCCCGCACCACAGTGCCGTCCTGCTCCATCAACCGCAGCCCGCGCGAGACCGCCGGCAGCGGCTGTCGGATCTCCCGGGCAAGGTCAGAGACATAAATGGCACCGTCCTTTCCGTGGCAGTTGATAGAATGCAGCAGGCCTTCCAGCATATTAAAGTGGCATTTGGGGCAATCGGCCAGCGCCGCCCGCATCCCGGTCTTGGATGCCTTGCTCAGCTGCCCGATATAGTGGCACATCCCCTGAAAGCTGGGGGTGCTTGGCTCGGACACAACAGTCCCTCCTCGTTTGCATTTTTCAAATACTTAACAGCTGTTAAGTATTAACGCCTGATAAGCATATTCCTTTTGCTGCCGGATTGCAAGGGAATAGGGAAATATTAAACAAAAATTCACAAAAAACTTGTAGGTTTTGTCAATGCGCAAACCGGCTCTCGCTGCATAAAAATAAAGGACAGGCAGAAACGGAGGGTGCGGATGGAGCAGGGATTCCAAGTGTTGTTGCAGGTATTCGGCGGATTGGCGCTGTTTTTATATGGAACGGACAGCCTGTGCAGGGCAGTACAGCAGGGAGCGGGCAGGCGTCTGCGCAGCCTGCTGGCGCGGTGCACCGCAAACCCGGCGGCAGGGCTGCTGACCGGTGCTGCGGTAACGGCGGTGCTGCAAAGCAGCTCGGCGGTCACGGTCATGGTCATTGCCTTTCTGGCAGCGGGGCTGTTGCAGCTGCGGCAGGCGGTGCCGGTGGTGTTCGGAGCGAACATCGGCACAACGGTCACGGCGCAGCTGCTGGCGTTCCGGGTGGAAAGCTGGCGGTATCTGCTGCTGTTTGGCGGGGTGCTGCTCTGTCTGGCCTGTAAAGGCTGGCGGGGCCGCTGCGTGGGCGAGGCAGTGTTCGGCTTTGGGCTGCTGTTCGAAGGCGTCACTGTGATGCGCAGCGCCATGGAACCGCTGCTGCAAAGCCCTCTGCTCCGGCTGGAGCTTGCCCGGGTGCAGCAAAGTCCCATGCACGGGCTGCTGGCGGGCGTCTGCATGACCTTAACGGTGCAAAGCAGCTCTGCCACAGTGGCGCTGCTGCAAAGCATGGCGGCGCAGCCCGGGGCAGACGGCGTGCACAGCCTGCTGGGGCTGACGGCGGCCATTCCCATTTTGCTGGGGGATAACATCGGCACCACCATCACGGCGGTGCTTGCCGCCATCGGGCAGGGAAGAGACGCCAAGCGGGTGGCGGCAGCCCACGCCATTTTTAACCTGAGCGGAGCGGCGGTGTGTTGCGCACTGCTGCAGCCCTTTGCAGCGCTGGTGCGGCTGTGCTCGCCCGCAGGGGCGGAGTGCGCCGTGATCGCCCGGCAGATCGCCAACGCACACACCTTATTCAACGTACTGTGCGCGCTGGTGTGGCTGCCCCTGACCGGGCAGATGGTGCGGCTGGTCTGCGCGCTGCTGCCCGATAAAAAACGACCGCAAGAACGGTTGTAAACCGGAGCGGGGAATGGTATACTGAAGCAGACGATACTATTATATATAAAGGACGGAATGCAATGAAACGGAAAATCGGCAGGCTGTGCATGGTGCTGGGTGCGGTGCTGATCTTATGCGCCGCCGGGTTGCTGGGCTACAACCGGTGGGATGCCGCCCGGGCAGAAAAGGCCTCGCAGGAAGTATTGGGCGAGCTGGAGCAGACCATGCAAAAGACCATTACGGAGCACCAGCAGGAAAACGAGACTGCAGCCCCGCAGCCGGTGCTGGACCCGACGCAGGAGATGACCACCGTGGAGGTGGAAGGGCGGGACTACATCGGGGTGCTTTCCATCCCGGCGGTAGAACGGGAGCTGCCGGTGATGGCGCAGTGGAGCTACGCCGGGCTGAAGATCGCCCCCGGGCGGTACAGCGGCACCACCTATGGCGATGATCTTGTGATCTGCGGCCACAACTACGCAATGCACTTCAGCCCCATCAAGTGGCTGGCCATCGGCAGCTCGGTCTATTTTACGGATGCAGACGGTCTGCGCTGGAGCTATGAGGTGGAGAGCGTGGAGACTTTGCGCCCCACCCAGATCGAGGAGATGACCACCGATACCGAGACGGACAACTGGGATCTGACCTTGTTCACCTGCACCTCCGGCGGCGGTTCCCGCTACGCGGTGCGCTGTGTGCGGACAGGCTACCCCGTCCGTGTGACGGACGCGGCAGAATAATGCTTTGCACAGCAGGATGATTTGGAAGGGCTTCCGCTTTGCTATAGCCATTATCAGCGGAAAATTTATTTTTAATTTCGGGATAGCGGAGCGTCTGCGGACGCTCCGCTATCCCATTTTCACAGGAGGGGGTCGTGACGGAAAACGGCAGCTCCAGCGCCTGTTTCCTGCGGAAATGCGGCGCTGCGGAGACTGCCAAAGACCTGATCTCCGAGGAAAATGGCCGTGTACAGCGTGAGCAGACTGGGGAGCATACGCTGTTTTTTACGCAAAAAATCCGCAAAAACCTTTGAAAGTCCTTTTTATGGTATCTGAATTATGCGATACTGTGTTCACCGGGAAAGCCCCGGAACAAAACAGAAACACAGGAGGGAAACACCATGAAGGATTTTGAGTTGCGTTATGTGGGCAGTCATGTGGAGGTATACACCGGCAGTGGTGTGTTCCTGTTTTCGGCCGACACAGTGCGGGAGGCCATGGAAGAGCTGGCCGGGTAAGCGGCGGCATATCGCATCTGGGAAAGCTGAATGTAAAATGTATGTAAAATAACGGAAATCTTTTTGTTTGCCGCCCGGAAATATGTTGCGGAATGTGTAAAAAAAGTAACTTTCCTGTAAAATAAACCTTGTTGAGACGCCCCCTTTGATGGTATAATAAAAATAAGCGGCTTCCGGAACAGGGCAGGCGTTGCGCGTGCAAGGTTCCGGCGGCTGTGTGCTGTAAAGGATTAAAAGGGAAGTTTCATATTAGGAGTATCGTTATGGATATCACACACATTACCTCTCTGCTGGGCGGCGTTGCGCTGTTCCTGTACGGCATGTCCATCATGGGCGCCGGTCTGGAAAAGCTGGCAGGCGGCAAGATGCAGGGCGTATTGCAAAAGCTTACCTCCTCCACCATTAAAGGCGTGATCTTTGGCACACTGATCACCGGCGTCATCCAGTCGTCGGCTGGTACGGTGGTTATTTGTGTTGGTCTGGTCAACTCCGGTATCATGACACTGACGCAGTCGGTAGGCGTGATCATGGGTGCAAATATTGGTACTACGGTAACAGGTCAGTTGATCCGCATGGCGGATATCTCAGGCGACAGCCTGTGGCTGACCTTGATCCAGCCCAAGACCTTTGCCCCCGTGGTGGCGTTTATTGGCTGCATTTTTTATGTGTTCCTCCGCAATGCCAAAAAGAAGAACATCGGCCAGATCATGCTGGGCTTCGGTATCCTGTTTACCGGCATGAGCCTGATGGATACCGGCGTGGCACCCCTGCGGGAGAGCGCCGTCTTTCAGAATCTGTTCGTCACCATGACCAACCCCATTCTGGGCGTTCTGGTGGGCGTGGTGGTCACCGTGATCATCCAGTCCTCCTCCGCTTCGGTGGGTATTCTGCAGGCACTGTCCAGCACAGGGCTTGTCACCTTCAGCTCTGCCATTCCCATCATTCTGGGTGCGCATATCGGTACGGCGTTCACCCCGCTGCTCACCATCGGCGGCTCCTCCAAGGATGGTAAGCGGGCAGCGCTCATCCACCTGTACTTCAACGTCATCGGCAGTGTGATCCTGCTGGCGCTGATCTATGCGGTGCAGTTCACCATCGGCATTCCCATGTGGGGCGATGTGATGAACAAGAGTTCCATTGCAAACATCCATACCTTGTCCAGCGTATGCGCCATGCTGCTGTTCCTGCCTTGTAGCGGAGTGCTGAGCCGCTTGGCGATGCTCACGGTGCCCAGCAGCGTGGAGGAAGCACAGGAGCTGAGCATGCCGGTGCTGGACGAGCGTCTGTACAAGAGCCCGGCAGTGGCCTTGCAGCAGGCGAAGAATGCGGTGATCAAGATGTCTCGCCGCGCCGCCCGCAACGTGGGTCTGGCCGCGCCGTTGCTTTTGAAAATGGACGAGGAGACCGTGAGCGCCATTAAGGTGCGCGAGAACCTGATCGACCGCATGGAGGTGGAGATCACCAACTACCTGATCAAACTGACCGATCAGGAGCTGGGCGACGACGAAAGCCACGCGGTGACCGAGCTGCTGAACTTTGTTACCGAGTTCGAGCGTATCGGCGACTATGCCGTGAACATCATGGAAAAGGCCGAGGAGCTGTACGACAAGGAAGCCAGCTTCAGCGAGAGCGCCAAAAAGGAACTGCAATTGCTGGATGCCGCATTGGAGCGCATTCTGGTTCTGACGGACGAGGCCTTTGAAAACGATGATGTCCAGAAGGCAGCACAGGTGGAGCCGCTGGAGGAGATCATTGACGTGATGGTGGAGCGTCTGCGTGACCAGCACATCCGCCGCCTGAAGGACGGCATTTGCTCCATCGACACCGGCGTGGTGTTCCTGGATGTGCTGAACAACGCCGAGCGTATCTCCGACCACTGCTCCAACATTGCGGTGCGCATGGTGGGCATGGAGGCCGGCGATGATTACGACTCTCACACCCTGAAAAACATCATGCACCACAGCCCCAGCAAGGACTATATGCTGGAGTACGAGCAGTGCCGCAAGGAATACCTTGTGCCGCTGGAAGAAATGGAAGCCTGAATCATATAAATGCAACGAGCCGCTGCACATCGTGCAGCGGCTCGTTGCATTTACTCCCCCAGATCCTCCAGCAGCAGGTCGAGTTCCCGGGGGCTGTTGACCACGAGCCCGCGCTTGATGCGTAAGGCGTCGTTTTCGGGCAGAAGATTGGTGTAGATGCCGGTCACGCGGATCAGGGTGCCC
>OIAD01000712.1_pt1 | contig 14284 bp, 13 predicted proteins | sample 1580601 | NCBI WGS metagenome assembly OIAD01 (sample SAMEA3882554, study PRJEB24775) | human gut metagenome | biome: human-associated habitat; feature: intestine environment; material: feces | place: Netherlands | collected 2009/2010
AGGAGAACGAGGAATGAAGCTGACACTTGACCCCGGGGCAGCTGCCCTGCTGGACGCCCTGCACGCGGCGGGCTACGCAGCCTATGCCGTAGGCGGCTGCGTGCGGGACAGTCTTTTGGGACGCACCGCCCACGACTGGGACCTGTGCACCAGTGCCCTGCCGCAGCAGGTGATGGAACTGTTCGGGACAGAGCAGTGCATCCCCACCGGTTTGCAGCACGGCACGGTCACCATCAAATACGGCGGGCAGCTGTACGAAACTACCACCTTCCGCACCGAGGGCAGCTATACCGATGGCCGTCACCCGGACGAAGTGCAGTTCGTACCGGACGTGCGGGAGGATCTTGCCCGGCGGGATTTTACCATCAACGCCATGGCGTATAATGAAGCCGAGGGACTGGTAGACCCCTTTGGCGGGCAGGGGGATCTGCAAAAGGGTCTGCTGCGGGCGGTGGGGGAGCCACAGCAGCGCTTTACCGAGGACGCGCTGCGTATCCTGCGGCTGTACCGCTTTGCCGCAAGGTTCGGCTTTGCACTGGACGCAGCCACCGCCCGGGCGGCGCGGCAGCTGGCACCGCACTTGGACTGCATCTCTGCCGAGCGCATTCAGGAGGAACTGGCAAAGCTGCTGGCTGCCCCGCAGCCGGGGGCGTATCTGGAACCCGCTGTGCTGGCTGTGGTGCTGCCGGAGCTGACCCCGGAAAGCCTGACCGCCGCAAAGCCGGTGGTGGATGCCTGCCCGGCGGGGGAGAAAAACCTGCCGGTGCGCTGGGCGGCGCTGCTGGGCGCTCTGGGCGAGACCGACACCCGCCGGGTGCTCAAACGGCTGCGCTGCTCTAATACCTGTATCGAGGAGACCGCAGTGCTGGTGCGGGAAACGGCAGGGGAGGGCGTGTGCAGAAGTTTCTCCGAGGAGAAAGCTTCTGCACACCCCGGTGATATCCACATCCGGCAGCTTTTAGGCCGATATGGGCTGCGCACCGTGGAGCGGCTGTGTGCACTGTGCGCGGCGCTGCAACCGCAGAATGCCCCGGCTTGCGCCCTTGCGGCGCAGCGGGCACGGCAGCTGGAGGCTGACGGCGTATGCTGCCGGGTGAGCCAGCTGGCGGTGAACGGACGCGACCTGATGGCGGCGGGCATCCCGGCAGGGCCTGCGCTGCGCCGGGTGCTGGAGACGCTGCTGGACGGCGTCATCCGCGCAGAATACCCCAACGAAAAACCGGTGCTGCTGGCTGCGGCGCAGAAAATTATAGCGTCTTGACAAGCGGTTTGTGCTGCGGTAGTATTATACTACTGCTTTAGTATGTTGAACCCATAAAAGGAGAATCTATGACCACTCAGAACCCTGCAAACCGTCCCCGCGCCCTCATTGCCATGAGCGGCGGCGTGGATAGCTCGGTGGCGGCCTGCCTGATGCAGCAGGCGGGCTACGACTGCACCGGCATCACCATGCGGCTTACCCACAACGAAACGCTGGGACAGTCCGGCTACCAGACCTGCTGCTCGGAAAAGGATATCGAGGACGCCGCCGAGGTGGCCTTTGCACTGGATATGCCGTATCAGGTGCTGGATTTCACCGCCGATTTCCGGGCACAGATCATTGAAAAATTTATCCGCGTCTACGAGGCGGGCGGCACCCCGAACCCCTGCATCGACTGCAATAAATATATGAAGTTCCGCCACCTGCTGGACTGGGCTGCAGAGCACGGCATGGAGTATGTGGTCACCGGCCACTACGCCCGGGTGGAGCAGGACGCAGAAACCGGCCGCTGGCTGCTGAAAAAGGGCTTGGACGAGGGTAAGGACCAGAGCTATGTGCTGTATAACCTTACGCAGGAGCAGCTGGCACATATCCGCCTGCCGCTGGGGGCGCTGCACAAGACCGAGGTGCGAAAGATCGCGCAGGAGCACAGCTTTATCAACGCCCAAAAGCACGACAGTCAGGATATTTGCTTTGTGCCGGACGGCGACTATGCCCGCTTTATGGAGCAGTTTACCGGCAAGCACTACCCTGCCGGGGATTTTCTGGATCGGAGCGGCAAGGTGGTGGGCACCCACAGCGGCGCAGTGCGCTACACGCTGGGGCAGCGCAAGGGGCTTGGCCTCGCACTGGGTGCACCGGTGTACGTCTGCGGCAAGGATATGCAGGCCAATACCGTTACCGTCGGGCCGGAAAGTGAACTGTTTGACCGCATCGTTTACGCAGAGGATGTGAACTGGATCGCCATTCCGGCGCTGACCGGGCCGCTGCGGGTCACTGCCCGCACCCGGTATCATCAGGCCGAGCAGCAGGCCACCGTCTACCCCGCAGAGAACGGTTTCCGGTTGGAATTCGACCAGCCTCAGCGTGCCCCCACCCCGGGGCAGGCTGCCGTGCTGTATCAGGGCGATGTGGTGCTGGGCGGCGGCACCATCACCCGCGTAGAAAAGTAAGGAGAACAAAATGCAGGATCAATATTCCCGTACCCAGCTGCTGCTGGGTGCAGAGGCTATGGAAAAGCTGCACCACGCCCGGGTGGCAGTGTTTGGCATTGGCGGTGTGGGCGGCTATACGGTGGAGGCACTGGCACGCAGCGGCGTGGGCGCACTGGATCTGATCGATGACGATAAGGTCTGCCTGACCAATCTCAACCGTCAGATCATCGCCACCCGCAGCACGGTAGGGCAGTATAAGGTGGATGTGGCAGAACAGCGCATCCACGATATCGACCCCAACATCAAGGTGACCACCCACCGGTGCTTCTTTGGCCCGGAGACGCAGGACGATTTCGATTTTACCCAGTACGACTATGTGGTGGACGCCATCGACACCGTTACCGGCAAGCTGGCGCTGGTGATGAAATGCAAGGAGGCGGGCACCCCCATCATCTGCTCCATGGGCGCAGGCAACAAGATGGATCCCACCCGCTTTGAGGTGACCGATATCTACAAGACCTCGGTCTGCCCGCTGGCCAAGGTGATGCGTACCGAGTGCCGCAAGCGCAAGATCAAGCACCTGAAGGTGGTCTACTCCAAGGAGCCTGTCATGACTCCCATCGAGGATGACTCCATCAGCTGCAAGGACCACTGCATCTGTCCCCCGGGCACTCAGCGCAAGTGCACTGCACGGCGCACCGTGCCGGGCTCCAACGCCTTTGTGCCCTCAGTGGCCGGTCTGATCATCGGCGGCGAGGTCGTCAAAGACCTTGTGGGCTTTGTACCGCTGAAGGGATAAAACAGACCGCAGCTTCCTTGCTGCGTGGGACGATTTGGAATGCGCTCCGCGTTGCTCTGCGCATCATCAGCGGAAAAAAGATTTTTTAATTTGGGGTTCTGAAAAGCCTGCGGGCTTTTCAGAACCCCTTTTTCACGCTTTTTACGCGTAGCAACGTTCCATAACATAAAATTGCAACCAATTTGCAATTTGGTATTGCAATTGGGAAGCATATCGTGTATAATCTTCCCTGCACGAAAATGCAAGCTGATTGCAAATTGTTGAGAGACGACCCCCTGCGGGTCTTTGGAGCGATTATTTATGGAACTGTTTCTGGATGTTCTGGGCGAAACCTTGGTGGATACCGCCAAGATGCTGCCCTTTCTGTTTTTGGCCTACCTGCTGATCGAGTATATCGAGCACCGCCACGGCGAGCGCATTGAGGCGCTGCTGGCGGGCGGCGGGCGCTGGGGCGCTGTGCCGGGCGCGGTACTGGGCTGTGTGCCGCAGTGCGGCTTCTCCGCCATTGCGTCCAACTTCTACGCCTCCCGGGTCATCACGCTGGGCACGCTGATGGCGGTGTACCTTGCCACCAGCGATGAGGCTATCCCGCTGCTGGTATCCATGCCGACCTACTGGGATAAGCTGGCCGTCCTGATGGTCATCAAGGTGGTGTACGCCATCGTGGTGGGCTTTGTGCTGGACTTTGTCCTACGGGGCGTGCTGCCCAAAGGGCTGCGTGGCGGCTACACCGGCCATGCGGACGAGGTGGACTGCCACGAGGAGCACAGCGATGCCGAGGGCAACGAAAAGCCCATCTGGCAGGCAGCGCTGCGCCACACGCTGGAGATCTTTGTGTTCATCTTCGCTTTCAGTCTGGTGTTCGGCATGATCGTGGAGGGCGTGGGCGAGGACGTGTTCGCCGAGATGCTGGGCGGTATGGGCTTTTTCCAGCCGGTGGTAGCGGCTCTGGTGGGCTTGATCCCCAACTGCGCCGCCAGCGTGCTGCTGACCCAGCTGTATGTGGAGGGTGCGCTGCGCTTTTCCAGCCTTGTGGCGGGGCTGTGCACCGGTGCGGGTGTGGGTCTGGCAGTGCTGTGGCGCGCTAATCCCTCGTGGAAGCAGAACCTCTTCATCACCGGCCTGACATGGGCTGCCGGTGCCTTTGTGGGCGTGGCCATGCAGGTGGTCGTGGCGGTGTTTGCCTGATAAGGAAAATATTTTGGATTTCGGGACAGTGGGATGCCTGCGGGTATTCTGCTGTCCCATTTTTCTTTTCTCCCTCTCCCGCTGGACTTTGAAATGTGTTATACTGGGAGAAAACGATGCACACAGGAGAGATGACCATGCAATATAAGATTCTGGCAAGCGATTACGACAACACGCTGATGCCCTTTGGGGAAGCAAAGCCCCGCCCGGCGGTGGTAAAGGCGGTAAAAAAGCTGCAAGCCGCCGGGGGCAAATTCGTGCTCAGCACCGGCCGCTCCTATCCCGGCATCCGGGACAAAAACCAGCTGGGCGGCATCCGGTACGACTACGCCATTACCTGCAACGGCGCCTGCGTGGTGGACAGGCAGGGCAACGTAATAGCCGAGCATCCGCTTACCAGCGAGGAGATGTATGTGCTGGTGGATTTCTGCGAGGATTATAACTACCCGCTGCAATTCAACTTCCGGGATGCCTATTACGCCTACTGCGAGTACGAGTATCTGCACACCGGCTATCAGATGATGAACAGCCCCGGGCTGGACTGTGTGGACGGCGAGGATCAGGACAGGCATCTGGTGGATATGCCCCACGCCGCCTTTGCCGCCATGCCGCCGCAGGAAGTGGAGCGCTTCCACGAAAAATACGGCTACCTTGGTCTGCACTGGATGCAGACGGGCGCGCAGAACGCGGACGGCTACTGCTACTACGATATCGTGCGCGGCGGCATGGATAAGGGCGTAGGGCTTGCCGACCTGTGTGCACAGATGGGGCTTACGCTGGCGGATGCCGTGGCTGTGGGCGATTCTGCCAACGATGTGGGGATGCTGAAAGCTGCGGGTCTGAGCGCCTGCATGGCGAACGGCACCCCGGACGCCAAGGCCGCTGCCGACCGGATCATCGGGGACGTGCGGGAGGATGGCGTGGCGGCGCTGATCGAGGAACTGTGGTTCGACGGCCCCCGCGCGGAGCCCTCCGGCAAAGATTTTGGCTCCGCATGGGGCAATATTGAAAGCGCAGGCGGCAGCTTATGAGCTTTGCACCGGTGTACGATGACCGCAGCCGGGCGCTGATCTTGGGCACATGGCCCAGCCCCAAAAGCCGGGAGATGGCCTTTTATTACGGCCACCCGCAAAACCGGTTCTGGCCGCTGCTGGCGGCGCTGACCGGAGAGCCGCTGCCCGTGCGGGAGGATATCGCCGCCAAAAAGCAGCTGCTTTTGCGCCACGGGCTGGCGCTGTGGGATACGCTGGAAAGCTGTACGATCACCGGCGCATCGGATGCCTCCATCCGGGATGTGGTGCCCAACGATATCGCCGGGCTGCTGCGCAAAGCACCCATCCGGGCGGTGTTCTGCAACGGTGCCACAGCTTACCGTATCTACACAAAATATCAGCAGCCGCTTACCGGCATCCCGGCTGTCCGTCTGCCAAGTACAAGCCCCGCCAACGCCGCCTGCAGCCCCGCCCGGTTGGAGGAACTTTGGGGCGCTGCGCTGGCGGACTGGATCGTAAAATGATGACAAGGCTGTAAATTCTTTTGCGGGATACTTGCGTTTTTTTGCGGACGTTGTATTATGGATATCATAAGGGGCGCACTGCCCCGGACAAGGAGAAATGACCATGAGCAAGATCATCCGCACCCAAAAGCCCAGCGTGCTGCCTTTTTACGCCATGGCGCTGGTGTTCGTGGTGCTGTGCGCGGTGTTGCCGGTGTATAAATTATGGGCGCTGCTGGTGGCGCTGGGCGGTGCCGCCGTGGCCTTTGGCGTGGCAAAAAAGACCTGCCCGCCCCGGGTGGTGGAGCACGAGGTACCCTTCCACACCGGTGTGGAGGATGTGGATCAGATGCTGACCGATATCCAGCAGAAGCTGGACACCCTGCACGCGCTGAACGAGGCTTTGCCCGACCCGCAGCTGTCCGCCGCCATGACCCGCATGGAAAAGGCGGGACGCTCCATCGTGGAAGCGGTGGAAGCAAACCCTGCCAAGGCAAAGCAGGTGCGCCGGTTTGCCAACTACTATCTGCCGGACGCCGTAAACGTTCTGCAGCAGTATGCCAAATTGGCAAAGCAGGGTGTGCGGGGCGAGAACGCCGCCGCCATCCGCGCCGAGGTGGAGCACAACGCCGCCTCCATTGCCACGGCTTTTGAAAACCAGCTGGATGCCCTGTACGCGGCAGAGAGCATGGACCTGTCCGCAGACCTGACCGTTTTGCAGAATATGCTGAAAGGGCAGGGTCTGAGCAAGTAAAACCAGAATATCCCCTCGGGATTTTGAAAGGAAGGAATCACTTATGGCTGACAATACCCTGAACTTTGATCTGGATGCCCCCGCAGTGCCCACCCTGACGCTGGACCCCACCCCCGCCGCTGTGCCGCAGGAGGAAAAGCCCGCCGCAGCTCCCGCCCCGGAGGCACAGGTGAACCTAACCCCCGAGGAGCAGGCCATGGTGGATCAGTTTGCCCAGAAGATCGATATCACCAACAGCCAGCAGGTGCTGCAGTACGGCTCTGCCTGCCAGAAGAAGATCGGCGATTTCTCCGAAGCAGCCCTCTCCAAGGTGTCCACCAAGGATCTGGGCGAGGTGGGCGATATGATCACTAACCTCATCGGCGAACTGAAGAGCTTTGACGCCAACGAGGAGCAGCAGAAGGGCATTATGGGCTTTTTCAAGAAAAAGACCAGCCAGCTGGATGCCCTCAAGACCAAGTACGACAAGACCGAGACCAACGTGGAAAAAATCCAGTCCATGCTGGAAGCCCATCAGGTGCAGCTGCTCAAGGACATCGCCATGCTGGACAAGATGTACGAGCTGAACATGGCCTACTTCAAGGAACTGAGCATGTATATCCTTGCCGGCAAGAAAAAGCTGGCCGATGTGCGTGCCAACGAATTGCAGCAGGCTATGGATAAGGCCAAGGTCTCCGGTCTGCCGGAGGATGCACAGGCCGCCCGCGACCTTGCGGACCAGTGCGAGCGCTTTGAGAAAAAGCTGTATGATCTGGAACTGACCCGCAACATCAGCTTGCAGATGGGCCCCCAGATCCGTCTGCTGCAGAACAACAACACCATGATGGCGGAAAAGATCCAGTCCACCATCGTGAACACCATCCCGCTGTGGAAGAACCAGATGGTGCTGGCACTGGGTCTGGCACACAGCCAGCAGGCCATGCAGGCCGAGCGCGCCGTGACCAACATGACCAACGACCTGCTGAAGAAGAACGCCGAGGCGCTGAAGATGGGCACCATCGAGACCGCCAAGGAGAGCCAGCGCGGCATCGTGGATATCGAGACCTTGCAGCAGACCAATAAGAGCCTGATCGAGACGCTGGACGAGCTGAACAAGATCCAGAGCGAGGGCCGCGCAAAGCGTGCCGCCGCCGAGCAGGAGCTGACCCGCATCGAGGACGAACTGAAAACCAAAATGATGGAGATCCGGAGCTGAAATGGCAAACGCTGATTTTTCTCAGAACAAACAAACCGCTCCCGGCGGTTTTGACGCGGGCAGCTACCGCGAAAAAGCAAAGCCGGAGCAGACTGTAAGGCTGACGCCCCGCCAGCAGAAGCTGGCCGCACTGGAAGCAAAGCTGCCCGCAGCGCTTTCCACCCGGGCGGCGGCGCTGGTCTTGAGCGTAGTGGTGATGCTGGCCGCCTTTTTCGGCTTTGGCAGCGCCAAGCTGCGGGGCAAGTACAACACTGCCCGTCAGTGGTTCACCGCAGGGGTCGCCGCCGACAACGGTTATAACCTGAGCGAGGAGCTGACCACCCGGGAGAATACTGCGGCGAATATCCTTACCACTGCATCCAACACCTTTGGCGCAGACAGCGCCGAGGTGCTGGTCGCGCAGAATGCGCTGAACGATTTTTCCGCTTGTCTGCAAGCGGTGCAGAACGGCGGTAAAAGCCAGTCGCTGACCTCGCTGCCCTATTATCAGGGCAGCACGATGCACGCGCTGTATCAGGCCGATCAGGCACTGGGCGCTGCCATCGACCAGCTGTATGCAAAATTGCAGGAGCAGGCCGCAGACCCCATGAAGATGGGTGCGGTGCAGGGGCAGTACGGCCAGTTCAACAGTGCAGCCACCATCATTGGTACTTTGCAGTACAATACGGCGGTGTATGAATATCAGAAGGAAGTCGGCGGCTTCCCGGCCAGTGTGCTGGGCGCTTTGTCCGGCGTGAAGGAGGTTGAACCCTTCGCATGAAAAACTTTGCAAAACGTATCAGCGCACTGGTGCTGGCCGTGGTGGTCAGCGCGGCGGTGCTGTGCCCGGCGGCCTTTGCCGCCCAGCTGCCCAGCCTGCCCAAAGATCAGTGCGTGGTGGATGGTGCCGGTGTGCTGAGCAGCAGCACCGTGCAGACCATCACCGAACTGAACGCCCAGTTGGAATCCAGCTGCAGCGGCGCGCAGATCGGTGTACTGACAGTAGAATACACAGGCAATGATTCCACAGAGGATTACGCCACACAGGCTTTCAACGCATGGGGCATCGGTTCCTCCTCCCAGAACAACGGCGTTCTGATCCTGCTTGTGATGGAGTCGGCGCAGTACGCGGACGGTGACTACTACCTGACCTACGGCGATGGCTTCCGCAACACCACGCTGGCAAAGCAGGCCAGCGCCATCGCTCAGACCATGGAGGACCAGTTCGCCGCAAAGGATTATGACGGCGCGGTGACCACCTGTGCCCGGAACGTGGCAAACACCATCGCGGACATCTACGGGGTCAGCCTTTCCGGCGGCACCGGCAACGGCAGCACCGTGCAGCCCGGCTATCAGGGCGGGCAGAGCAGCGGCGGCAGCACCCTGACCGACATCTTGACCCTTGTGGTCGGCGCTGTTCTGCTTATCGTCATCATCCGGTCAATGGCCTATGTTTTTGCCAGCCCCTGCGGCTGGCTGTGGTGCTTCGGCGGACCCCGTCCTCCTTACAGACGACGTGGCCGCCGCGGCCCGCCGCCGCCCCCGCCGGGCGGCTACTACGGTGGCTCCCGTGGCCCCCGGCCTCCGCGCGGCGGCGGCTTTGGCGGCATGGGCGGCGGCTCCTTCGGGGGCGGTGCCGGCCGCGGCGGTTTCGGCGGCGGCAGCTTTGGCGGCGGCTTCGGTGGCATGGGCGGTGGTTCCAGCCACGGCGGCGGCGGTGGCCGTGGGCGGTAATGAAAATAAAAAGAGAAAGGCAGTGGCTTTGATATGTACCCCCAATACTGGACACCCAGTATGGGGGTATTTTTATGCGATACAGTTATGAGCACAAAAAGAAGTGTGTTGAATTGTACCGATATTTTACAAAAAATTCACGCTGGCAGGGTTGCCGCCGCATACCGGATGTGCTATGATGAAGTGCAAAATTTCAAGCGGAGCGATGAATTTTGATTTGTCAAGCTCGCGGAATCAGGAGGAACTACCATGCAGAAGAATTATGTACAGGAAATTCTGAGCATCATTCACAGCGGTCTGCCCAAGGCAGAGCTGGCCGAAAAACTGTCTGATTACCATGAAAAGGATCTGGCGGATGCGTTGGAGTCACTGACCCCCGCCGAACGTCAATCGCTCTATTCCATTCTGGGCGTGGATACTGTTGCCGAGATCTTTACTTATCTGGACGATGCCGAGCCGTACCTGAAAGAGCTGCCCAGCCACGAAGCTGCAAAGGTCATTTCCAACATGGACTCGGACGATGCGGTGGACGCACTGGAGGATCTTGACGATACCGATAAAAACGAGATCGTCAACAAGCTGGACAAGGACTCGGTGGAAGATGTGAAGATGCTGCTCTCCTATGACGAGGATGAGATCGGCAGCAGGATGACCACCAACTACATCTCCATCAAAAACGATATGACCATCCGGCAGGCGATGAGCGAGCTGGTAAAACAGGCCGGAGAAAACGACAACATCTCCACCCTGTATGTGGTGGATGAAAACGAGCACTTCTACGGCGCCATCGACCTGAAAGACCTCATCATTGCCCGGGCAGAGGAAAGTCTGGAAAGCCTGATCGTCCGCTCCTATCCCTATGTCACAGACCGGGAGCAGGTCAGCGACTGTATCGACCGCATCGTGGACTACGCGGAGCGCAGCTTGCCGGTGCTGAACGATGCCGGTAAGCTGGTGGGCATCATCACCTCGTCCGATGTGGTCGAGCTGGTCGACGATGAGATGGGCGATGATTACGCAAAGCTGGGCGGTCTGACCGGCGAGGAGGATCTGAACGAAAACGTATTTGAAAGCGTGAAAAAGCGTCTCCCGTGGCTGATCGCGCTGCTGTTCCTCGGGATGCTGGTCTCCTCGGTCGTCGGCGCGTTTGAATCGGTGGTAGCGGTGCTGCCGGTGGTCATCTGCTTCCAGTCCATGGTGCTGGATATGGCCGGTAACGTTGGCACCCAGTCGCTGGCGGTGACCATCCGTGTGCTGGTGGATGAAAACCTGACCCTTTCCAAAAAGCTGCAGCTGCTCTGGAAGGAGACCCGCGTGGGTCTTTTGAACGGCGCCATTCTGGCCGTGATGGCCTTGGGCTTTCTGGGCTGCTACATCCACTTTTTCAAGGGCTATGTCTGGACCTCGGCCTTTTTGCTGTCCGGCTGCGTCGGGCTGTCGCTGATCGTGTCCATGGTCATTTCCAGTCTGGTGGGCACGCTGATCCCGATGCTGTTCCACAAGATCCATATCGACCCGGCTGTTGCTTCCGGCCCGCTGATCACCACGATCAACGATCTGGTGGCGGTCGTGGTCTACTATGGCCTTGCCATGGTCGTGCTGATCGATCTGTTCCACCTTGCATAACGGGTGCATCAAAAGGGCGATCCCGCCGGGGAACGCCCTTTTTTGTTGCGCAAACTTTTACTAACAATGTTAATGCGTCCTAACATCGTCAGAAAATATTGAAAAAGCCCGAAAGCGTGCTACAATATAAAGATAAAGAGCCCGCCCCGCTCCGGGCGCGGGTACACAGATGGAAAATACAGAAACGAGGAATAAATATGTTTGATGCAAAAAAGCTTGCACTGTTTTTGGGCGGTGTGGTGTTCGGCTCTGCCGGCTTCAAGGTACTGTCCAGCAAGGACGCAAAAAAGGTCTACACCCAGACCACTGCTGCGGTGCTGCGGATGAAGGACTGCACCATGCAGACCGTGAATAAGGTGCAGGAGGAGGCCGGTGACATCCTTGCCGATGCAAAGGCCATCAACGAGAGCCGCGCCGCCGAGGCTGCACAGGAGGTCATCGAGGATACGGCTGAACAGCCCGCAGAGCAGACTGCACAGTGATACAACGCAGCGGAGCCGCCCTTGGGCGGCTCTTTTTTACGCAGAGGGGTAAGAAAAGCAATGAAATGTACGATCTTACATGAAGGCAGGGGACGGATGCGGGTGCACGTCTGCGCCGTGCGCATGACGCTGCACCGGGCAGATGTGCTGGAAGCCTACCTGAACGGGCAGGACATGATCCAGAAAGCCACCGTCTACGAGCGCACCGGAGATGTGGTGCTGACCTACCGGGGCAGCCGGAAGGACGCTGCCGCCCTGCTGGCGGCCTACCGCTTTGACAACGAAGAATTAGAGGTGCTGGTCACCTCCCACGACAGTCGGAAAATCAATCAGGAATATCAGGAAAAGATGGTCGGCCTTGTGGCAGGCCGGATGTTCCGCAAGGTGTTCCTGCCCGCGCCCATCGCGGCGGCCTATACGGTGTGGCGCTCCATCGCCTTTATCTGGAAGGGGATCCGCTGCCTGCTGCACCGCAAGCTGGAAGTAGAGGTACTGGATGCGCTCAGCATCACCGCCTCCCTCCTGCGGGGGGATTACAGCACCGCAGGCTCGGTGATGTTCCTGCTGACGGTGAGCAGCCTGCTGGAGGAGTGGACGCGGAAAAAGAGTTTGGACGACCTTGCCCGCAGCATGGCGCTGAACGTGGATAAGGTCTGGGTGCGCACCCCGCAGGGCGAGGTGCTGGTGCCGTTGACCCGCGTTCACGCCGGGGACGAAGTAGTGGTGCGCTCCGGCAACATGATCCCGTTGGACGGCACGGTGCTGGAGGGCGAGGCCATGGTGAACCAAGCCGCCCTGACCGGCGAGTCCATGCCGGTGCGCAAGACCACCGGTGCCACCGTCTATGCCGGAACCGTGGTGGAAGAGGGCGAATGCGTCCTTGTAGCCAAGGCAGAGGGCGGCGCCAACCGCTACGATAAGATCGTGGCGATGATCGAGGAATCGGAAAAGCTCAAGTCCGGCACCGAGAACCGGGCTTTGCAGCTGGCCGACCGTCTGGTGCCGTGGTGCCTTGCCGGTACGGTGGCTACCTACGCCTTTACCCGCAACGTCACCCGCGCCATCTCCATTTTGATGGTGGACTTCTCCTGTGCGCTGAAGCTTTCCATGCCGCTGGCGGTGCTCTCTGCCATGCGGGAGTGCGGGGAATACCACATCACCGTAAAGGGCGGCAAGTATCTGGAAGCGCTGGCAAAGGCGGACACCATCGTGTTCGATAAGACCGGCACCCTCACCCACGCCACTCCGCAGGTGGTGCAGGTGGTGCCCTTCTCCGGCTGCGGGGAGCAGGAGGTATTGCAGCTTGCGGCCTGTCTGGAAGAGCATTTCCCCCATTCCATGGCAAACGCTGTCGTCCGCGCCGCCAAGGAGCGGGGCATCTCCCACGAAGAGATGCACTCCGAGGTGGAGTATATCGTGGCGCACGGCATTGCCAGCCGGGTGGGCGGCACGCGGGTGGTCATCGGCAGTGCCCACTTCATTTTTGAGGACGAGGGCTGCACCATCCCGGCAGAGGAACAGGCAAAATTCGATGCGCTGGACCCGCAGTATTCCCACCTGTATCTGGCTGCTTCCGGGGTGCTGGCGGGGGTCATCTGCATCGCAGACCCCCTGCGCCCGGAGGCGGCACAGGTGCTGCATAAGCTCCGGAAGCTGGGCATTGCCCAGACTGTCATGATGACCGGCGACAGCGACCGCACCGCCCGCGCCATTGCGGCGCAGGTGGGGGTGGACCGCTGCTTTGCAGAGGTGCTGCCGGAGGATAAAGCCGCCTTTGTCCGCGACGCCAAAGCCGAAGGACATACGGTGGTGATGATCGGCGACGGCATCAACGATTCTCCTGCCTTGTCGGCGGCAGATATCGGCATCGCTATCCATTCCGGTGCCGCCATCGCCCGGGAGATCGCAGATGTGACTATCCGCGCCGACAGTCTGGAAGAGCTGGTGACCTTAAAAGCCATTGCCAACGCCCTGCAAAAGCGGGTGGGCAGCAATTACCGCTTTGTCCTCAGCTTCAACTCCGCGCTCATCCTTCTGGGCGCACTGGGCATCCTGCCCCCTGCCACCAGCGCGATGCTGCATAACCTTTCCACCCTTGGCATCAGCCTGCGCAGCATGACAGACCTGCTGGAGCAGAAGAACGAAGGATAAAAAACCGAAAATCTCGCATAAAACAAGAAAGCATCTGCAACATTCGCTTCTGAATTTCAGAACACAGCGAATTCGTTGCAGATGCTTTTACTTTTAGAGGGCGAGCCCGGTAAAGTGTGCAAATACAGTTTCCGGCCGCGCCCCTTCCCGTGAAAATGGTACGCCGGAGCGTCCGCAGACGCTCCGGCGTACCGAAATTATAAATAGTTTTTCCGCTGAAAATGCCCAGAGCACAGCGGAGGGCATTCAAAATCGTCTTAGCCAAAAGGGAGGCGCTGCACGATATTGTGCGGCGGCCTCCCTTTTTTGTTTCAGATAAACCGGCAGAAGCCCAGCCAGCAGCCCAGCAGGAAGAAGAGCAGCGCCTTTGCCAGCACCGGCAGCCACCGGTGCTGGCAAAGAGCCAAATCACACCGGTGGATGTTCTGCTTGGGGCAGGTGCCCGCGCAGGCTTCACAGGCGATGC